>ERZ1370068.8906-contig-7723_pt1 | contig 40835 bp, 57 predicted proteins | sample MGYA00561227_ERZ1370068 | MGnify/ENA primary metagenome ERZ1370068 (study PRJEB38410, sample SAMEA6850437) | metagenome | study: Metagenomic assessment of the ecological functions of the soil: analysis of the soil microbiota associated with the... | reverse complement strand
GGTTACGCATTGTCGGGCCACTACCGGCACCTCTACCGGCCTCACTACCCGCCGGGTAACCACTAAATCGAACCCGCTTTAGTTCCATCGGCATCGACGCACCAGCACGTCTCTGCTCCTAACGAAACCGCATGCCGTGCCCATTCTATCGCATCCAGCCCTGTTGCCTTCCTGCCGCCATGCGTAAAAACCTCCCACTTATCCGGCGCGACCTTTTTCATCGGGATAGAACCACAATGCATTGACTTCCAAATTCGGCCCCCGCGCGAATCGAATCCGGTTCGCCAAACAGACGAGTTGATGCTGATTTTACGCCAACGCCCCACCGCCCGCGGCATGCGTTGTGCCTGTCATCCGCTGACCGGCAGGCCACTTCGAACGGTCAGCGGCATGAAGCATTGGTCAGCCGCTTGCTGCTCTGATCACCTCCACCATCGTCGCCCGGCCATGCGCGCTGGCCGTGATATCGAAACCATTTCATCGGCCCCCTGCTCTGCGTTAGTGGCGCAGGGACCAGTTCGAACCGGGTCTTGCCTCACATCTCACTGTTTCAGCCCGCTTCGGCTGCACCCCAGTGGACGCTTCACGAGCGACCTGGCCGGCATCCACCACATCGAGGCGCGGTACGACACGTTTTGCGGCGCACGGCCGGTCATTGAAGCACGGGTTTGGATCCGATCAGAGGCTGGCAGCTCCTAACCGCAACGGGGTCCGCCCCTTCCCGGGGCGCGGCAACGTCGCGAACTCCGCCGGCGTGAGCGGCGGATGGCCGCGATGGCGCCAGCGCCAGCAGTTGTCGCTCGTCTGCCAGCCTGAAAGCTCATACATAGCGAGTTTTGCTTTGCCTTATAAGCGCATGAAATGTTGATCCTGTCTCCCCGACATAGCCCAGTGGCCACGTAGTGACGAATGATGCAAAAACATCGTCTTGCCGGTTGCCGATCGCCGATTCAGCTTGCCTAGGCGCTGGCTGGGCGGTCGTGACATCTGCACCGCCTTTGTGCTCCGGGAGGAGCCAGGACCAATCCTCACGCGGCTGCTCGGCAATCCATCACGCCGCGAAACTTTCTACACCTCACGATCCCGCCTCTCTCGACGGGCCGCGATGTTCGGGCGCTGCTCGCTGGCGCACTTGACTGCTCAATCCTGGCTCCACTCGCTCTGGCGCTTCCGGGCACGGCCGTTCACATATCAGGGCCGCCTGACTGACGGCAGCCCTGCCACTGGCCAGCTACGATCTCCGAATTCACCCCGTTTGGTGAGTTCTGACCAATCTCCTCGGCGTCGTCATGCGCCGGGCCGCATGACCAATTCCACCACGGCGATAAGCAATGGTCTCTTCACCGTCCTGTTGAGGACGGCGCCAGCGTTTTCACCGGCCCGACCGCTGGCTGGAAAATCGGCGCCCGCACCAGCGGCGGCGGCGCACTTCGCGACGTTGAATCCACGCCGACAAGCTCACCGCCACACCCGCCCACGCCCTGAGCCTCGAGCAGTTTGCTCGAACGGTGACGTACCGGGCAAACCTGGAACGCTAGTGCACAAGCCAGATAATAGCCAACGATGCGAGTCACCTCGTTGCCGAGGTTGTTGATGGACAGCCTGCTGGGCGTCAGACCTGGCGCCAAACACGGTGACTTCCGTGCAGTTGGCCGACAGCATCCGATCTCGCACCTGACCGCCGGCTGGCCTGCGTTGCGCAGACGTGTATCGCACGACGCCGTAACGCCCCGGCTATCACCCTGACGGGCAGCGCCAGCCAATCGTCAGCATTTCGGCAGCGATGGCTTCGAGCAAATCTGCGGGCGCGTTATGGTGAGATCTGCTGCTCGACAGCACGAACAATTATACCACGGTTACCTTAACAGCCAATGGTACTAGCGGCGGCTACCTGAACCTCGCCCAGGGCAACAGCTCCCTCTCCGGCTTGCGCGCTTATGGGGACAACTTGGGGGCGGTCGCTTGTTGGCCTACAATAGCATAACGCGATGAAGCGTGGCGTCGGTCCTGCGGCCGCGGGGTACGATCACTATCGGTGGCGCGACGGCGAAATCGGTCGCCGTCACCACCGTGGCCGACACGGGGCGCGGCCTCGCCGAAGCGCTCCTCTCGCTGGCGAGGGCGGTGGCCTTCTCCAGCGTCCGCGAGCGCCTGGCCGCGACTTCTACGGGCCGCGCGGCCGGTTTCCACCTATGAGGCCATCTGTGGCAGCCCCGCGGCGCGCGACGCTTCGCAAGCCTGCGCCGTACAGCCGACACTGAACTTTTGTCGCCTTGGCTTACTGATCGCCGAAGACGAGCCGTTGCTCGCGCGCAGCTGAAAGCGCGGCTGGGCGGATGCGTGGCCCGAGCTCGACGTGATCGGCGAGGCCGTAAATGGCGAGCAGGCGCTCCGCCCAGATCGGGAGAACAGAAACCGGAGCGTCGATTTTCTCGACATCCGGATGCCGGTGCTGGTCGGGGATCTGGATGTCGCGCGCGGTCTCGGCGGCCGATTTCATCTCGTTTTCGTCACCGCCTACGACGAGTACGCGGTCGCTGGCCTTCGAAGAAAGGCGCAATCGATTACGTACTGAGACCGGGTCGCGCCCGGAGCGCATCGCCAAGGGCCGATCGCGCGCGTCGAGGCGCGGCTCGCCGATCTGCCGAGTCGGATTTGGCGGCGGCGCCCCTCACCCGCCTCGCCGAACGCGCGAGGCGGCGCCTGCGCCGCTCCGAGTGGATCCGCGACTCGCTGGGCGCGACGACGAGATGATCGCGGTGGACGACGTCGTCTGCTTCCAGGCCGAGGACGGTATGCGAAAGTCGTCGCCGACGGCGCTGCCGCGGCGCTGATCGCGAAGCCGATCAGGGAGCTCTTCGACGAGCCTCGATCGCGAGGCGTTCTGGCAGATCCATCGCGGCACGATCTGTCAAGCATCTCCGCTTTGCGATCGACGCGAGTCGAGCGCGACGTGTGCTGCGACCAGCCGCGATCATCACGCTCAAGTCGCGGCCCGAAAAGTTGAGCCGTGCCGCGGACTCGACGCACCGATTCAAGGCGATGTGGGGCCACAGTTCCGATCGCGGCGGTCGCCGTTCTCGGCTGGCGCCATCGACCATCGCCGCGACATCTAACGCTCGCCAATTCGAGAGGTCCGCGTCTCGCGACCCTCAGTTGGCGGATTCCGTTACCTCCGATGCTCTTGCGAAAGTCCCCGCTGGACCCCAAGTCTGGGATCCCATCTTTTTTTTCGTATCATGACCATCAATCTCCGGCAAACCATTGATGCTGCGTGGAAACTCGCTCCGAGCTCGCCGCGCACTGCGCCGCGCGCCGTGCGCGACGCCGTCGCGCACGTGATCGCCGAGCTCGATGCCGGACGCGGCTGCGCGTCGCCGAGAAGCGTCGACGGCACCTGGGTCACGCATCAGTGGGTCAAGAAGGCGGTGCTGCTGTCGTTCCGCCTGGCCGACAACGCGCCGATGCGGACCGTCGGCCGACCGCTGCGTACCGTTCCGCTTCTACGACAAGGTGCCGACCAAGTTCGCGCAGTTACGACGACGCGGCGTTCGCCGCAGCCGGGCGTCCGCGTCGTGCCGCCGGCGGCCGCGCGGCGCGGCGCGTACCATCGCCCGCAACGTCGTGCTGATGCCGTCGTTCGTGAACATCGGCGCCTACGTCGACGAGGGCACGATGGTCGACACGTGGGCGACGGTCGGCTCGTGCGCGCAGATCGGCAAGAACGTGCACCTGTCCGGCGGCGTCGGCATCGGCGGCGTGCTCGAGCCGCTGCAGGCGAATCCGACGATCATCGAGGACAACTGCTTCATCGGCGCGCGCTCGGAAGTCGTCGAAGGCGTGATCGTCGAGGAGAACTCGGTGGTCTCGGGATGGGCGTGTTCATCGGCCAGAGCACGCAGATCTACGACCGCGCGACGCGGCGAGATCACTACGGCCGCGTGCCGGCCGGCTCCGTCGTCGTCGCCGGCAGCCTGCCCGCCGGCGGACGGCAGCCGCCAGCCTCTACTGCGCGGTCATCGTCAAGCAGGTCGACGCGAAGACGCGCGCCAAGACCAGCATCAACGAATTGCTGCGCGCCTGATGTGCGCGCACCATGTCCGTGTCAGACACTCAAATCGCGACAGGACGACATCGCCAGGATGCGCGTCGCCGGCCGGCTCGCCGTCCGAGCTGCTCGACTACCTCGACGCCGCACGTCGCAGCCGGCGTCACGACCGGCGAGATCGACCGCTCGCGCACGACTACATGGTCGACGTGCAGCAGACGATTCCGGCGACGCTCAACTACGCGCCGCCCGGCCACTACGCCCGTACCCGGCGTCGCTCTGCACGTCGGTCAACCACGTCGTCTGCCACGGCATCCCGGGCGACAAGAAGCTGAAGGACGGCGACATCGTCAACATCGACGTCACGGTGATCAAGGACGGCTTACCACGGCGACACCAGCCGGATGTTCTACGTCGGCGCGCCGTCGATCCAGGCGAAGCGCCTCGTCGACGTCACCTACGAGGCGATGTGGCGCGGCATCCGCGCGGTCCAGCCGGGCGCGCATCTCGGCGACATCGGCCACGTCGATCCAGAAGCTTCGCCGAAGGCCACGGCTTCTCGATCGTGCGCGAGTTCTGCGGCCACGGCATCGGCCAGCAATTCCACGAAGAGCCGCAGGTGCTGCACTACGGCCGCGCCGGGCACCGGCGTCAAGCTGCAGGCCGGGCATGATCTTCACCGATCGAGCCGATGATCAACGCCGGCGCGCCCGGGCATCCGCTGCCTCGCCGACGGCTGGACGATCGTGACCGCCGACCACTCGCTGTCGGCGCAATGGGAGCACACGGTGCTCGTCGACGGCCGACGGCTTCGAGGTGCTGACGCAGTCCGCCGGCACGCCGCCGCCGCCGCCGGCTGGCCGTGACCGATGCGACCGGCGCGCTGACCGCCCGGCAAGCGCGACGCGTCGCCCGCCGTCCCCGGCCGCGCGCGGCCGCACGCGCTGGCGCGACGAGCTCGCGCACGGCGCGCGGCGCGCTGCAGCGACGCGTTCCTCGCACGTCCCGATACGCCGAGGCTGCTGCGCGAGCACGCGCGGCTCGTCGACCGCGTGTTCGCAGGCGTCTGGGCCGAGCTCGGCGATGCCGCCGACGTTGCGCTGCGTCGCCGTCGGCGGCTACGGGCGCGGCCAGCTCTTCCCGCATTCCGACGTCGACGTGCTGATCCTGCTGCCGACGCACTCGGACGCCGCCGAGCGCGCCAGTCGTCGAGCGCTTCCTCGGCACGCTGTGGGACATCGGCCTCGAGATCGCGCCACAGCGGTGCGCACGATCGACGAGTGCGAGGCCGAGATGGCCAGCGACGTGACCGATCGCGACGAGCCTCCTCGAGCACCGGCTGCGTCGCCGGCGTCGCGGCCGCTGTACGCGCGTTCCGCCGCGCGTTCGCCGCGGCGCTGGACGTCGCGCCCGTTCTACGCAGGCGAAGACGCTCGAGCAGCAGCAGCGCCACCTCAAATACCACGACGCCGCGTACAACCTCGAGCCCAACGTCAAGGAGAGCCCGGGCGGCCTGCGCGACCTGCAGACGGTGCTGTGGATCGCGCGCGCCGCCGGCACTCGGCCGCACGTGGCGCGAGCTCGCGCAGCACGGCCTCATGACGATGAGCGAGGCGCGCACGGTGTCGCGGCAGGAGCGGCTTCATCGGCGGCGCTGCGCGTGCGCCTGCACTATCTTGCCGGACGGCGCGAGGACCGGCTGGTGTTCGACCAGCAGAACGCGCTCGCGCGACCAGCTCGGCGCTCGCCGACACGCCGACAGCGACGCGCCAGCGAGCAGCTTGATGCAGCGCTACTACCGCGCGGCGAAGCTCGTGCGGCAGGTCAACATGATCCTGCTGCAGAACCTGCACGCGCGGCTCTGTTCCGGCCGCAGCAGCGAGCCGGTGCCGATCGACGACGGACGTTCCAGGCGCGTCGACGAGCTGCTCGACATCCGCGACGAGGACGCTGTTCGAGCGCCGGCCCTCCGCGATGCTCGACGCGTTCCTCGCGCTGCAGCGGCATCCGGAGCTGACGGGGCATGTCCGCGCGCACGCTGCGCGCGCTGTGGCGCAAGCGGCACCGCGATCGACGTCGCGTTCCGCCGCGATCCCGGCAACCGCGCGCGCTTCATCGCAGATGTTCCGCGAGCCGCGCGGCGCTCACGCACGAGCTGCGGCGGATGAACCTGTACGGCATCCTCGGGCGACTACCTGCCGGCGTTCGGCCGCATCGTCGGCCAGATGCAGCACGACCTCTTCCACGTCTACACGGTGGACGAGCACATCCTGATGGTGATCCGCAACCTGCGCCGCTTCACCGAGGCCGCAGCACGCGCACGAGTACCCGCTGTGCTCGCGACTCATCGCGCGACTTCGAGCGCAAGGAAGTGCTCTACCTCGCCGGCCTGTTCCACGACATCGCGCAAGGGCCGCGGCGGCGACCACTCGATGCTCGGCGCGCGCGACGCGCGCCGCTTCTGCCGCGCAGCACGGCTTGCCGACGGACGATGCCGAGCTCGTCGCCTGGCTGGTCGAGCACCACCTCGTCGATGTCGTCGACGGCGCAGAAGCAGGACATCACCGATCCGCAGGTCGTCGCCGCGTTCGCCGCGCAGGTCGGCACCGAGCGCGCGGCTGATCGCGCTGTATCTGCTGACCGTCGCCGACATCCGCGGCACCAGTCCGCGGGTGTGGAACGCGTGGAAGGCGCAAGCTCCTCGAGGATCTGTTCCACGCGACGCGCGCGTCGCTGGCCGGCGCTGCGGCGCGGCGCAGACGCTCAGCCGACAGCGTTGCAGGCGCGGCAGCGTCGAGGCGCAGCGGTCTGCTGCGGCTCTACGCGGTGCCGGACAGACGCCGAGCAGGCGCTGTGGCAGCATCTCGACACGCCCTATTTCCAGCGCCACACGGCCGAGGAGATCGCCTGGCACGCGCGCCACCTGTACTGGCGCGTCGAGCGCGGCACCGGTCGGTCGCAGGCGCGGCTCGCGCGCGCCGGCGCCGGCTTGCAGGTGCGTCGTCTACCTGCCCGACCAGAAGGAGCTGTTCGCGCGCATCTGCGGCTTCTTCGGCCGCGCGGGACTGTCGATCCTCGAAGCGAAGGTCCACACGACGCGGCACGGCTACGCGCTCGACACGTTCGCCGTGCACGATCCGCGCAGACCCGTCGGCGTCCTACCGCGACGACCATCCAGCTGCGTCGAATTCGAGCTGACGCGCAGCTGCTGGCCGAACAGCTGCCGCTCGAGCCGCCGGCGTCAGGCCGCGTCGCGCCAGCAGCTCGAAGCATTTCCCGCTGACGCCGCAGATCCAGATCTTTCCCGACGACAAGGGCACGCACTACATCCTGGAGATCGTCGCCGGCGACCGGCCCGGGCCTGCTCGCGCACGATCGCCTACATGCTCGCGCAGGCGAACGTCAACGTCGCGAGCGCGAAGATCAATACGCTGGGCGAGCGCGCCGAGGACGTGTTCCTCGATCGACGGCGCGCGGCTGCACGACGAGCAGGCGCTGCTGCGCCTGGAGACGGCGCTGTTCGAGGCAGCTGCGACGTCCGGCGAGGCGTCGGCGTCACTCGTCCGCCGCGCGTCGCGCGTCCGGGAACAGCACGTCGGTGTAGCCGAAGCGCGAGAAATCGCGCATGCGCATCGGGTACAGGATGCCAGTCAGGTGATCGCACTCGTGCTGGACGACCCGCGCGTGGAAGCCCGTCGACCTCGCGGCGGATCGGCTGCCCTGCGGATCGAAACCCGTCGTAGCGCGAGTCGTCGTGTAGCGCGGCACCACGCCGCGCAGGCCCGGCACCGACAGGCAGCCCTTCCCAGCCCTCCTCCATCTCGTCGCCGAGCGGCGTCGAGCACCGGGTTGACGAGCTCGGTGTACGGGACCGGCTCGGCGTCCGGATAGCGCGGGTTGTGCTCGACGCCGAAGATCACGACCCGCAGCGGCACGCCGATCTGCGGCGCCGCGAGGCCGGCGCCGTTCTGCGCGCGCATCGTGTCGCGCATGTCGGCGAGGAGCGCGTCGAGCTCGGGCGTGGCCGAAGCGCTCGACCGTCGCGCGACCGCTCGAGCAGGCGCGGATCGCCCATCGCGCAGGACGTCGCGGATCATGGGCTGGCGTCCGCCGCGCACATAGACGGCGCAAGGTGCGTCGAGCAGCGCGCGCACGCGATCCATCGCCGTCTCCAGCACGTTCGCGATGCCGTTCCATCGAGATCGTGCTCGCGCGCTGTCGCCGCGGCCGGCGGCGTGGTTGACGACGACGCAGATCGCCGCGTAAGGCAGCGTCGAGCTCGCGCGCGAGCGCGGCCTCGGGCATGCCGGTCATGCCGACGAGCGTCGCGCCGTCGCGGTCCATCCGGTCGATCTCGGCCGCCGTCTCGAGCCGCGGCCCGGACACCGCACCGTAGACGCCGCCGTCCGATGAGCGCGATGCCGGCGCGCGCTGCCGCGGCGAGGCAGCGCGCGCGAAGCGCCGGCGTGTACGGATCGCGTGAAGTCGACGTGGACGACCTGCTGGTCGCCGCCGTCGAAGAACGTGTGCGCGCGGTCCGTGCGTGTAGTCGATCAGCTGGTGCGGCACGCACGAGGTCGCCGGGCGCGGCAGCCACGGATCGCCGCCGACCGAGGCGACGGCGAGCACCGCGCGTCAGCGCCGCGTGCCTTCAGCGCCCACAGGTTGGCGCGGTAGTTCACGCGGTGCGGCGGGTATCGTGTGGCCGTGGCCGTGGCGGGCCAGGAACACGCGTCCCGGCGCCGGCGATGCTGGCCGAACAGGAGCGCCGCCGACGGCTCGCCGTACGGCGTCCGGACGACCTCGCGATGCGCGACCGCGAGCGTCGACAGGCGCGTGAGGCCGCTGCCGCCGATGATTGCCAGCATGGAACTTGCTTAGACGAATGGAGAAAAGTTGCGGCGGCGGCGCGCGGCCTCGGGGCTGCTGCCCGGGAGTCGGTCGCGGCCGCGCACGGCCGGTTCGACTGCCGTGCGGAGTCTCGTGCGATAGTCATGACATTATGCATGGACACCTCGGGTACGATGCCAGCGTATCGCCCGAGCCCATTGTAGCCGCGGCGACGAGACCAACCATGTACCTCGACCGTACTGTTCAAGCTGATGGCGGAGAAGCAGGCGTCCGACATCTGTTCATCTCGTGCGGCGCCCCGATCAACATCAAGGTCAACGGCGTCGTGACGCCGATCTCGACCCAGCGCGATGGACCTCGAGACCGTGCGGCGCATCGCCTACGAGCTGATGACGAAGGAGCAGGCGCGCGAGTTCGAGAACGAGCTCGAGATGAACCTCTCGCATCTCGACCGCGCGGTCGGCAACTTCCGGATCAACATCTTCCGCCAGCGCGGCACGATCTCGCTGGTCATCCGCTACGTGCGCAGCAACGTGCCGCCGTTCGCAGCAGCTGCAAGCTGCCGCCGGTGCTGCTCGACATCGTGCATGGAGAAGCGCGGGCTCGTGCTCGATCGCCGGCGCGACCGGCTCGGGCAAGTCGACCACGCTCGCCGCGATGATCGACCACCGCAACAGCAGCCAGTCCGGCCACATCCTCACGATCGAGGACCCGATCGAATACCTGTTCCAGCACAAGAAGAGCATCGTCAACCAGCGCGAGATCGGCGTCGACACGCATGACCTACCAGCGCGCGCTCGCGAACGCGCTGCGCGAGGCGCCCGACCTCATCATGGTGGGCGAAATCCGCGACAAGGAAACGATGCAGTCGGCGCTGATCCACACGCTGACCGGCCACCTGTGCCTGTCGACGATCCACGCCAACAACAGCTATCACGCGCTGTCGCGGATCATCAACATGTTCCCCACGATGCGCGCGCCGCCGTTCTGTCCGACTTGTCGATCGGGCTGCGCGCGATCGTTTCGCAGCGGCTCGTGCGCAACATCGAAGGCGCGCAGCAACCGGCCGTCGAGATCCTCGCTCAACACGTCGCTGATCGCCGAGCTCATCAAGAGCGGCGAGTTTGTCGCAGATCAAGGAAGCGATGGAGCAGTCGCTCTATCCCGGATCGCAGACGTTCGAGCAGTCGCTTGTGCCGGCTGTATCTCGACGGGCTCGATCACGCTACGACGAGGCGATGATCGCATCCGACTCGCCGACCAACCTCGCCTGGCAGATCAACCAGAACACGCCCGACGGCGCGCGTCGAGTCGATGGCAGCACGCCCCAAGGGCGAGGCGAAGCGCGCCGGCGCCACCGCCGACTTCACCGACGTGACGATCAGTCCGGAGCTGCTCGATCGCCCGCACTGATGGTCCATGAGCGCCGCCGGGCCGTCCCAAGGCGATACCTCTCCGGGGGCAGCGCAGCGGGCGTACGCCAGCGCGTGGCCGAACGCTGTCGATTCTCCGCCACCGCGGCGTTCGACGAGCGTTTGCTACACATCCGGTTGCATGGACGCCGCGGCACGCCCCACGCTCGCCCTCGCCCGCGAACTGATCGCGCTGCCGTTCGATCACGCCGGATGATGCCGGCTGCCAGGCGCTGATCGCAGCGCGCCTTGCTGCGCGCTCGGCTTCCGCTGCGACACGCATCGGTCGCAACGGCGTCGCTAACCTGCTGGGCGCGGCGCGGCAGCCGCGTCGCCGCTCGTTGTGCTTCGCCGGCCACACCGACGTCGTGCCGACCGGCCCGCGTCGATCAATGGCGGTCCGATCCGTTCGCCCCGACCGAGCGCGACGGCTACTCTGCATGGCCGCGGCGCCGCCGACATGAAGAGCGCTCGGTGGCGGCGTTCGTCACGGCGATCGAGTCCTTCCTCGCCGCGCATCCGGCGCCGCGCGGCTCCATCGCGCTGTCTGATCACGTCGGACGAGGAAGGGCCGTCGATCGACGGGACGGTGCAAGTCGATCGAGCGCGCTCGCAACGCTGGCGCGAGCATCGACTATTGCGTCGTCGGCGAGCCATCGTCGGTCGAGCGCACTCGGCGACATGGTCAAGAACGGGCGCCGCGGCACGCTGTCGGGGACGCTCACCGTCCACGGTATCCAGGGTCACGTCGCGTATCCGCAGCTCGCGCAGACAATCCGATCCATCGATTGGCCGCCGCGCATCGGCTGAGCTCGCCGCAAACGCACTGGGACGATGGCAACAGCGTATTTTCCGCCGACGACCTGGCAGTGCTCGAACATCCACGCCGGGACCGGCGCGACAAACGTCATTCCCGGGTCGCTCGGAGCTCAAGTTCAATTTCCGCTATTCGACCGCCAGCACGCGCGAGTCGCTGTCCGAACGGTTCGAGGCCGTCCTGCGCCGGCATCGGCTCGGCTACGGGTCTGGTCTGGACCGGCCACGGCAACCCGTTCCTCACGCCGACGCGGTCACCTCGTCGACGTCGTCAACGCGAGCGTGCGTTCGGTTGCTGGCCGTACGCCGGACTCTATCCACGACGGGCGGGACGTCCGACGGACGTTTCATCGCCGACATCTGCGACGAGATCGTCGAGCTGGGCCCGGTCAACGCGACGATCCACCAATTGAACGAACGAGTCGCGATCGCCGATCTCGAGCCGCTGTCGCGCGATCTATCGCGGCATACTCGAGCAGCTTGATCCTCTGACGGCGCCATGGGCCCGCCGCCGGAACTGCGAAACGCTGCGCGACTGGCTGCGCTATGCGGTGACGCGCTTCGGCGAGGCGAAGCTCGCGTTCGGTCACGGCACGACGAACGCCTTCGACGAAGCCGCGTACTTGCTGCTGCACACGCTGCACCTGCCGCTCGGACCGGCTCGACACCGTTTCTCGACGCACGGCTCACCCACGCGGAGCAAGGCGCAGGTCGCGGCGTTATTCGCGCGCCGGATCGACGAGCGCGTTCCCGCGGCGTACCTGACCGGCGAGGCGTGGCTCGGCGAGTTCCGCTTTTACGTCGATCCGCGCGTCATCATTCCGCGCTCGTTCATCGCGCGCGCTCTTGCCGGACGGATTGGCGCCCTGATCGTGCCCAATCCGGACGACGTGCGCAAGGCGCTCGACCTCTGCACCGGCTCCGGCTGCCTCGCCATTCTGCTCGCGCACGCGTTCCCGAACGCCGACGTCGATGCGGTCGACATTTCGTCCGGATGCGCTCACCGTCGCGCAGCGCAACGTCAGCGACTACGGACTCGCCGGCCGCATCAACCTGCTTCGCTCCGACCTGTTCGCGAATCTGCGCGACAAGCGTTACGACCTCATCATCAGCAATCCGCCGTACGTCACGGCCACGGCGATGGCGGCATTACCGGCGGAATTCCGGCACGAGCCGTCGCTCGCGCTTGACGGGTGGCGTCGATGGGCTTGATGCAGTCCGAGCGATCATCGACGCGGCGCCGCGTCACTGAACGAGCGCGGGATCCTGGTGGTCGAGGTCGGCCATGGCAAGGACGCCGTCGAAACCGACATTCCCGCGCCTGCCGTTCGTGTGGCTCGCCACCGCATCCGACGTCGATGCGGTATTCCTCCTGCAGCGCGAAGACATGACGCCGCCATGAGCGGCGCCGGGCCGCGGCCTCCTCGGATCTACGAGCAGAATCGTTGCGTGCGAGAGTCGGCCTCGTGTGCCGACTCGATTGGCCGTCGATCCCCGCGTTGCGGGGCCTCGCCGGCTGCTCGCGTCACTATCCCTCGGCGCGAATTGCTCCCTCTCTTGGGGCAGCGCAGCGGCGATAGCCGCAAGCGTGGGGGTACACAACTACGGAGCAATGTCGAAAAACTGCCGGATCTTTCGCACCAGGTCCGACGCTCGGTTCTTCGCCATCCGCGCTCGGGCATCGGCGTCCGCTGCCTGCAGCGTCGCGTCGTTGGCGGCCTGCCGCTCGGCGACGACCTTCGACAATCCGTCGACCAACTCGGGCCGCGCGCGGAGGATGGCGTCGAAGCCCGATTTGTCGAGCCGGTAGCACAGCGCGTCGGATTCGGCGACCACGGTCGCGGTTCGCGCCTGGCCCGTCAATAGCCCCATTTCGCCAAAATAGTTGGGAGCCTCCAGCGTCGCGAGCCGTGGCCGCGCCTGGCCCGACGTCGAATCGGCGTCGCCGTAAATCGCGACCGTCCCCTTCGCCAGCACGAACATGGCGTCGGCTGCTTCGCCGCGGCGCGAAATCGTGTCGTTGCGCACGTACATGCAATCGGCGAGCTCCGTCGCCATGGCGCGGCGCTCGTCCTCGGTCAACGGGGCAAACAGCGCGAGCTTGCCGACGGTCGCAACGCGTTCCGTCAGCGCCTTGCCGGTGGTGCCCGCCTGCGCGACCCGCCGTCGATCAGTATGCGATGCGGGAGCGGAATCTCCATCCCCTCGCGCATGAGCGCCGCATGCACATGGACGCGCACTCTGCGAGTCCGTTTGGACGTCCTGACGCAGATCGGCGAGCCAATACAGCACGGTGTAGAGAATGGCGTTGTCGCCGAGAAGCCCTGACAGATGACGCGAATCGCCGGATTGGTCGCGACGTTCATCATTTCCGCACGCGTCAGCGCCGTCTCGACCGTCGCGATCACCGCGACTCGGCGCTACGCCGTACGAAACGCCGAAGTCGACATCGCGTCGCCACGGGATACGCTGGTCGCCACGACGCGCGAGCACGACAAGGTTGCTTTTGGCGGCGATGGAGCCCGGGACAATGACGGTCTCCACCGCTGTTCGTCGCGACCGCCAGGTAGCGCCAGCGGATGTCGACGACCTGTCCGGTCACATTTTCGATCCGCACCCAGTCGCCGACCCGGCAGGTGTTGTCGAGCTGCACCGCAATGCCGCCCATCAGGTTGCCGAGCGTGTCCTTCAGCGCGACAGCGACTCCTCCCACGACCGCCGCTGCGCTTACGGCCAGCGACGTCGGATTGACGCCGAGTGCGTGCATCCGAAGCAGCGCGTAGACGGCGAGCGACACGACGAACAGGAGATCGGGCAGGATCCGCGGGATGTCCGAGCTTCGGAACAGCGCTTGGAAGATGAAGCTGATCAAAATTTTCGCGAAGGCGATCGCAACGAGCAGCAACAGCACTTCGCGCAGCGACGACGACGAGCGTGCCGTCCGAGAGCGCGCCGCCGAATTTGTACAGCGTCCACAGCAGTCCGAATGCGACGATCAGGAAGACCATCATCTGCACGGTGCCCGCGCGGAGGTCGCGACGCACGCGCATCGTCATCACCGCCAGAAGGACGCCCGCCAGCGTGTAGCAGATAGCGTCGTAGATTGTGTCGAAGGTCGGCATGGAAGGGTTGGGAATGGCGGACGCCGCGATTATAGGGGCGTCGCGTAGAATCGGGGCCGGTTCCTCTCGCACTTCTCTCGATGACATCGCGCTCCGGCGGCGAAATCCTCGTTGCCAACCTGCTGGCGCAGGGCACGACGCACGCATTCGGCGTCCCCGGGGAAAGCTATCTCCCCGTGCTCGACGCGCTGGTGGACGTCGCCGACCGGCTGCGCTTCATTGTCTGCCGGCAGGAGGGCGGCGCCGCGTACATGGCGGAGGCGTATGGCAAGCTCACCGGCCGCCCGGGCGTCGCGCTCGTAACGCGGGTCCCGGCGCGACAAACGCCGCGGTGGGCATCCACACGGCCGCTGCAGGACTCGACTCCGATGATCGCGCTCGTCGGCCAGGTCGGGAGCGACACCGCCGATCGCGAAGCGTTCCAGGAGATCGACTATCGACGGATGTACAGCGGCGTCGCCAAATGGGCGGCGCAGATCGACCGCGTCGAGCGCATTCCAGAATACGTCGCGCATGCGTTTCGGGTTGCGCTCGGGGCGGCCGGGACTGGCGGTGCTGGCGCTGCCCGAGGACATGCTCGCGGTGCGGCCGTTGTCACCGATGCGCCGCGCGTCGATTCGATCGCGCGATCGCGCCGACCGCGACGCAGATTGCCGACGTTCGTCGAACGCTCTGCGCAATGCACGCCAACCGCTCGTTGCTTGTCGGCGGCAGCCGATGGGATCGTGAGAGCTGCGAGGCACTGTGTGCCTTTGCCGAGCGCACTGGACTGCCCGTGGCCTGCGCTTTCCGGCATCAGGACCTGTTCGACAACCGCCATCCGCAATACGCGGGCGACGTCGGATCGGGATCAATCCGGCGGCTGGCGGCGCGCGTGCGCGACGGCCGACGTCCTGATCGTCATCGGCGAGCGGTTGGGCGAGATGACGACGTCCGGCTACACGTTGCTCTCGCCGCCTCGTGCCGCGTCAGACGTTGATCCACGTGCATCCGGGCAACGACGAGTTGGGACGCGTCTACCAGCCCACCGTGGCGATCAACGCGACGCCGCGCGAGTTCCTCGCCGCGATGCTTGCGTCGCCGCTCGTTGCAGTCGGCATCGTGGCGCACGCAAGCCGACGATGCGCATCGCGAATACGAAGCGTGGCGCGCGCCACGTCCCGTGCCGGGCGATGTCGACTCGTGGCAGATCGTGCGCTGGCTCGATCGAGGGTCTGCCGTGACGATGCGATCGTCTGCAACGGCGCAGGCAACTATGCGACGTGGATGCACCGGCTGTTTCGCTATCGCGGCTGCCGGACGCAGCTCGCGCCCTATTCGGGCGTCGATGGGCTACGGCGTTCCTGCCGCGGTCGCGGCGAAGCTCGTGCACCGGAACGCATCGTGCTGTCCTGGAACGGCGACGGTTGCGTTCCTGATGAACGGCCAGGAGCTCGCGACCGCGGTGCAATACGGGCTCGCGATCGTGTTCGTCGTCGTCGACAACGGCATGTACGGCACGATCCGCATGCATCAGGAGCGTCACTATCCCGGACGCGTCTCCGGGACGTCGCTCGTCAATCCCGACTTCGCGGCGCTCGCGCGCGCCTACGGCGCTGTCGGATTAACCGTCAATCGCACCGAGGAGTTCGCGCCGGCGTTCGAGCGCGCGCTCGCGGCGGACGGCCCTGCGCTGCTTGCACGTTCGGCTCGATCCGCAGGCGCTCACGCCGAACGCGATCACTCTGACGCGTTGCGCGCCCAGGGCCTCGCGGCGCGAGAGAAATAGCTACGCGTGCTGCGCCGCCGACGGTGCGGCGCGCAGCGCCCGCGCGCAGCATGATCCGCCACACGCCGGCCGAGATCAGCGAGAACCCCGCCAGCAAGCCGATGATCGCGATCGAGTCATCGCCGGCCAGCCGGCGGCGATCAGCGATCGACGCGATAGCACGATCGACAGCGCGCCGTCGAACAGTACCCAGCCCCAGCCCCGCTTGAGTTTCAGCCTGAACGACAGCATCACGCTGCAGATGCCGTTCGCGAACAGCAAACCGCCGACGACGAGTGCGAGCGTCGCAATGCCGGCGATCGGGAACATCGCGAACAGCGCGCCCGAGACGATAATCGCAATGCCCGATAAGAGCTTCCACGCGAATCCATCCTCGGTGCGCGTGGCCACCGCGTGCGCGACTTCGGCCACGCCGCCGACAATGAACATCGCGCCCAGGAACAGGCGTGGCGGCCAGTGCCGCGGGTCCGGGTGCCAGCACCGCGAGAACCCCCGCGATGATCATCACGACACCGCAATATCGTCACCAGCGCGTGCGCGCTGCCGGAATCGACCGTCGAAGCCGAGGTTCGTATCCGCCATGTTTCAGTTCCCGAGTTAGACGTTGTATGAGAGCCAGGCGCGCCGGATTCTACGCCCGAATCCAGTGGGCGCGTCCGTCAGGGCGAAGGCTGAACCGTAGCCCTTCCGTCCGGCAGATCGAGCGCGCGGGCGCGCGGCAGTGGCCGCAGGCGCAACCTGCGGCGGCTGATAGAGTGCCTCGAATTGACGGACCAGCGCGACGTAATCGCGGGTTTCAGCGATACGGCGGCATGCGATTGCCGCTTGCCGGACCGCCTCTTCGCCGGCGTTGTACGCAGCTAACGCAAGCGTCAGATCGTGGTCGAACATCTTCGAGCAGATCGTGCAGGTAACGGGCGCCGATTCGCACATTGGTGGCCGGGATCCAACAGCTTCTGCGCGACGGTGCTTCGGCGATCGTCGATGACCCGTAACGCTCGCCGGTGTGCCGGCAGCACTCTGCATCAATCCGAGCGCGCCCTTCGGCGACACTGCGGCCGGCTCGAAGCCCGATTCGACGGCGATCACCGCCTTGACGAGCGCCGGCTCCAGCGCGCTTGCGCTGGCTTGCCGCTCGATCAACGCGGCGTAGCGGCGGACGTTCGGATGATCGACGACGCGCCGATACAGCGGCGAGCGCATGAGCGCGTCGCTGAGCCATCCGCCAGCGCCGCGTCGACGGCGCGGCGGATCGAGGCTCGTACCCGCCCCGGAAGAACAGCTGGTATCGGTCATCCAGCTTTTGCGTGGCAAAATGCGACACGCCTGATCGCGGTCGATATAGCCCACGAGCTCGGCGCGCGCGCCACCCGGCGTGCGCGCCATCGCAGTGATCACAGAGCCAGCGCACGGCCGCTATCACTCATTCGTGGCGCGCCGCTTCGCGCGCGCGTGGGCAAGTCGGGTGCCCAATCGACGTCACGACATGATCTCGCCGGGATGGCGCGCACCGACAGCACGCCGTCGATCGCCGAGATCGCGTCGATCGACCGGCGGCTCGACCGGGCTGTCGACGTCGACCAGCGTATAGGCCATCTCGCCGCGCGACTTGTTCACCATGTTGTGGATGTTGAGCCCGGCCTTGCGCCATCGTCGTCGAGATCTGGCCCAGCATGTTGGGGACGTTGGCGTTGGCGATCGCCGACGCGGTACGGCGATTCGCGCGGCATCTCGACGCTGGGGAAATTGACGGCGTTGGCGATCGCGCCGTTCTCGAGGAACTCGCGCACCTGGTCGACGACCATGATCGCGCAGTTCTCTTCCGCCTCCTCGGTCGACGCGCCGAGATGCGGCAGCGCGGCGACGCCCGGCTCGCCGAGCAGCGCGGCGCTGGGAAAGTCGCACAGGTAGTACTTGAGCCTGTGCGCGCGCAGCGCCGCGACCACGGCGTCCTCGTCGACGATCGCGTCGCGCGCGAAGTTGAGCAGCACCGCGCCCGGCTTCATCGCGCGCGAGCCGCTTGCGCGTCGATCAGGTGGCGCGTCGCCGCGAGCAGCGGCACGTGCAGCGTGACGAAATCGGACTGCTTCAGCAGCTCCTCGATGCCGTGCGCGCGGCGCACGCTCGACGGCAGGCGCCACGCGGCGTCGACGGTGATCTCCGGATCGAAGCCCGATCACCTTCATGCCGAGCTTGATCGCCGTGTCGGCGACGAGGCTGCCGATCGCGCCCAGGCCGACGATGCCGCAGCGTGCGGTCCGGGCAAGCTCGACGCCGGCGAACTGCTTCTTGCCGTCCTCGACGCGCGTTTCGAGATCCGGCGCGCGTCGGCTCGAGCGCGCCGACGTAGCCGAGCGCCGGGCACGACGTTGCGCGCCGCCATCAGCAGCGCGGCGAGCACCAGCTCCTTGACCGCGTTGGCGTTCGCGCCCGGCGCGTTGAAGACCGGCACGCCGCGCTTCGACATCTCGGCGACCGGAATGTTGTTGGTCCCGGCGCCCGCGCGGCCGATCGCCTTGACGGTGCGCCGGAATCGCCATCGGCGTGCATGATCGTGCGAGCGCAGCGAGGATCGCGTCCGGATGCTCGACCGCCTTGCCGACCGCGTAGCGCGCACTCGGGAAACCGGTGCAGCCCTGGCTCGAGATCTGGTTGAGCGTGAGGATCTGGTATTTCGTCATGCGCGCTTCAGCCGTGCCGTGCCGCTCGAATTCGCGCATGTAGGCGACCAGCGTCTCGCACGCCCTCGATCGGCATCGCGTTGTAGATCGACGCGCGCATGCCGCCGACCGCGCGGTGCCCTTTCAGCTGCACCATGCCCGCGCGCCTTCGGCGCCCTTGAGAAACGCGTCGTCGAGCGCCTCGTCGCGCAGCTTGAACGGCACGTTCATCCGCGAGCGGTCCTGCCTTGCGCACCGGGTTCGCGATAGAACGCCGTCTGGTCGAGGTAGTCGTAGAGCAGCTTCGCCTTGGCGACGTTCGCGCGCTCGATCGCGGCAACGCCGCCCTGCGCGAGCAGCCACTCGAACACGAGGCCCGCGATGTAGATCGCGTAGGTCGGCGGCGTGTTGAGCATCGAATCGGCTGCCGCCTGCTCCTTCCAGTGGAACGCCGACGGCGTGATCGGCAGCGCGCGATCGAGCAGATCGTCGCGCACGATCACGCAGCGTGAGGCCCGGCCGGACCGATGTTCTTCTGCGCGCCGCCGTAGATCACGCCGTACTTCGCGACGTCGATCGACGCGCGACAGGATGTGCGACGACATGTCGGCGACCAGCGGGACGTCGCCGGTGTCCGGCGTCCACTGGTACTCGACGCCGCCGATCGTCTCGTTGCGTGCAGACGTGCACGTAGGCGGCGTCGCGGCGTGAGCTTCCACGCTCGCTGCGCCGGCACGTAGGTGAAGCTCTGGTCCTCGGCCGACGCGGCGACGTTCACCGTGCAGTACTTCTTCGCCTCCTTGATCGACTTCTTCGACCATTCGCCGGTGTTGACGTAGTCGGCGACTGTGCGGCCGCGCGAGCAGGTTCATCGGGACGATCGCGTTCTCGGCGATCGCGCCGCCCTGCAGGAACAGCACCTTGTAGTCGGCGGGAATCGCGAGCAGCGCGCGCAGGTCGGCTTCGGCCTTGTCGGCGATGCCGATGAACTCCTTGCCGCGATGGCTCATCTCCATCACCGACATGCCGCTGCCGTGCCAGTCGAGCATTTCCGCTGCCGCGCTGCTGCAGCACGACATCGGGCAGAACGGCAGGACCGGCACTGAAATTGAAAACGCGCATCGAGGATCCGAAATGGTGACTAAGAAACGCCGGCCGCGAGAGCGCCGCGACCCGAGAACGGCTAAGACGCCGCCATGCGGCTCGCGGATCATCGGCGCGCTGCGTCGCGAACTGCTCGTCCTGCGGCGTCGCGGGCAGGACTGCCCGTAGCCGACGCGCGTAGCGGATCACGCGCCGAACCAAATCGAGGCCGATGGGCGCCAACGCGCGTTCCCACAGCTCGCGCGCCGCTCTCGCCTTTTTGACGAAACACCACTCCTGCGCGGCGATTGCGCCGGCCGTCCATCCGGTCGGCCAGATGATAGATCAGTACCCACCGGCGATGCGGATCGCGCCTCGCGGATCGTCCATCTCGACCGCCGCGATGCCCGCGATGGCGCGGCAACAGCGACGGATGGTAGCCGATGCCGCCCAGACAGCGAGCGCGTGCCAGCGCGTCGTTGCTTATGCGCGCATGCGCTATGCGCGGTCACGATCAGGTCGGTACCGTCGGCGACATGCGTTTCGCGCGAGCACGATCTTCGGGATCGTCGTGCACCGAAAACATCGAGACCGGCGTCACGGGCCGCGTTGGCGAGCCGATCATCGGCCGCCGGAACGACGACGCGCACGATCGCGACGTTTTCGGTCTGCAGCGCATCGAGTACCGCCGCGCCGAAATAGCGCGACCTCACCAGGACTACGTTCATGATGCCTCGGCGATTGGGACCAGGCGATTCGCGCGCAATCCCCGTTTTTCGACGACGCCTTCCCGGGGCGGATGCGGTGCGAGTGTCGGATGATACCGTTTCGGACTCCGTCCGGAACGCCGCGAAGCGTTTACGCCACGCGCGTCGACGAGCTGCCGCCGCGTTCCGCCGCGCCAATAGCGAATGAGCAGGTAGCCGCTCACCATGCCGCCCAGGTGGGCGAAATTGGCGACGGACGGTTGCGACCCGGTGACGCCGAGAAAAAGCTCCAGCACCGCGCATACGACGACGAAAATGCGTGCCGGCATGGGGATTGGCGGGAACAGCAGCATGACGCGGTTGTTCGGAAAATAGATACCGTAGGCCACAGCAAGAGCCCGAGCACGCCGCCGGATGCCCCTACGGTTGGATGAGACGCCTCCGGCCAGCGCGCGACCGCGAGTTGCGCCAACGCCGCCGAGACGACCGCGAACGCAGGTAATAGATCAGGTAGCGGCGATTGCCGAACACCCGCTCGATCGCGCCGCCGAACATGTACAGCGCGAACATGTTGAACGCGAGAGTGCAGCAGACTGCCGTGCAGGAAGCCGTAGGTCAAGAGCTGCCAGGGCGCGAAAAGCACACCCGCGGGTCGACCGCCGATGCGGCGAGCGGCCACAGCGCAAACGGCACGATCAAATCGGGCAAAGGTTTTGCAGCAGGAAGATCGCGACGTTGGCGACGATCAGGGCGGTCGTGACAGGCGGCATGGGCGGAATGTGGGGTACCGGACGTATCCGGCAAGGGTGGAGCCGAGGCGGCAGGAACCTCTATTGCGGCAAGGGTGCCATTTCAGTGCTTCGCGAGCTCCAGACGCCCGATCTGGTTGCGGTGAACCTCGTCCGGTCCGTCGGCCAGGCGCAGCGTGCGCGCGTGCGGCATAGCGCGCGCCAGGCCGAAATCGTCGCAGACGCCCGCGCCGCCGTGGGCCTGGATCGCCCAGTCGATCACCTGACACGCCATCGTGCGGCGCGGCGACCTTGATCATCGCGATCTCGGCGCGCGCCGCCTTGTTGCCCGACGGTGTCCATCATCGCACGCGGCGTTGAGCGTCAGCAGCCGCGCCTGGTCGATCATGATCCGCGACTCGGCGATGCGTTCCAGCGTCACCGTCTGCTCGGCGATCGGCTTGCCGAACGCGACGCGCGACTTGACGCGTGCGCACATCTTCTCGAGCGCGCGCTCGGCGAGCCCGATGGCGCGCATGCAGTGGTGGATGCGGCCTGGGCCGAGACGGCCCTGCGCGATCTCGAAGCCACGGCCCTCGCCCAGCAGGATGTTCGACGCCGGCACGCGCACGTTGTCGAAGTCGACCTCCATGTGGCCGTGCGGCGCATCGTCGTAACCGAACACCGGCAGGTGGCGGAGCACGGTGACGCCAGGCGTGTCGCGCGGCACCAGAATCATCGACTGCTGCGCGATGCGGCGGCGCGTCAGGGTCGCTCTTGCCCATGAAGATGATGATCTTGCAGCGCGGGTCGCCGGCGCCGGACGTCCACCACTTGCGGCCGTTGATGACGTAGTCGATCGCCGTCGCGGACGATCGAAGCGCGGATGTTGGTCGCGTCCGACGACGCGACGTCGGGCTCGGTCATGGCGAACGCCGAACGGATCGTCCCGTCGAGCAGCGGCTCGAGCCACTGCTCCTTCTGCTCGGGCGTGCCGTAGCGCTCGAGCACTTCCATGTTGCCGGTGTCCGGCGCCGAGCAGTTGAAGACCTCGGGCGCGAACGATACGCGGCCCATGATCTCGCATAGCGGTGCGTACTCGATATTGGTGAGCCCGGCGCCGCGCGCGGACTCGGGCAGAAACAAGTTCCACAAACCGGCCGCTTTCGCCAGAGCTTTCAGCTCCTCGACGACGGCGTGTCGGCTGCCAGCGATCGGGCTGCTCGACTTCGGCATCGTGGCGCGCCTCGTTCGGGTAGACGTGCGCCTCCATCGAACGCGCGCAAGCGCACCTGCAACTCGCTTCACTCTCGGCGAATAGTCGAAATCCATCGCTGACTCCTCAAGGCTCGCTCGACTTCTTGCCAGCCGAGCGCGGCGATCGGTCGCGCGCGCCGTCCGGCATCCTGCGCTTGCGCGCTTGCCGCGTTGCCCGCCAATGCGCGTGCCATCACGCCTTGCAAGATCGCCGCCAGCCGGAACAGGTTATACGCGAGGTAGAACGACCACTCGCGCGCGCGGCGGACGCCTGATCGCGTCGGTGCGGCCAAGGTACGCATCGAGATACGCGTCCTCGGTCGGAATGCCGAGCGCTGCGCAATCGACGCCGCGCAAGCCCCGGAATTCGTCGGCGGCAAGCCGCCACGCCATCATGTGATACGAAAGGTCGGCCATCGGGTGGCCGAGCGTCGACAGCTCCCAATCGAGCACCGCGAGCACGCGCGGTTCGGTCGGATGGAAAATCACGTTGTCGAGGCGATAGTCGCCGTGGACGATCGCGGTCCGGTCGCCGGCGCGGAATGTTTCTGCGGCAGCCACTCGATCAGCCGATCCATCGCGTCGATCGCGCTCGGTCTCCGACGCCTTGTACTGCCGGCTCCAGCGATCGATCTGGCGCGCGAAATAGTTGCCGGGTTTGCCGTAGTCGGCCGAGGCCGACGCGCCGCGTAGTCGACCGAGTGCAGCGCGGCGATCACGCGATTCAGCTCGTCGAAGATCGCGCGCCGCTGCTCGCGGTGTCACGCCAGGCAGCCGCGGATCCCAGAAGATCGCGGCCGGGGACGAAATCCATGACGTAGAACGCGGTGCCGATCACCGATTCGTCTGTCGCATAGGCAATAGGCTGCGCGCGACCGGGACGCCGGTCGGCGCGAGCGCCGTGATCACGCGATATTCGCGATCGACCGCGTGCGCCGACGGCAACAGCTTGCCCGGCGGTTTGCGGCGCAGCACATACGACCGACCGCCGGCTCGAGAGCTTGATACGTCGGATTGGATTGTCCGCCGCTGAACTGCTCGGCCGCAATCGGTCCGCAAAATCCCTCGATGCGCGTCGCGAGGTAGCGCTCCAGCGCGGCGACGTCGAACCGATGCGCATCGGCGACCGGCCGCGTGCCGACGAGATTCCTCGCCAGCATTCACGTCGCGGTCACGCCGCCATCGACCGCGACAATCTGGCCGGTGATGAACGCACAGGCGTCGGACGCGAACAACGCGACCAATCCCTTCAGGTCCTCGGGACCGCCGACGCGCTTCAGTGGCGCGTGTTGGCGCCACCTCGTCGCCCATCATCTCGAGCACGCCCTTCGGTCATCTTGGTCGGGAAAGAAGCCGGGCGCGATCGCGTTCACGTTGATGTTGTATTGCGCCCACTCGACGGCGAGCGAGCGCGTGAAGTTGACCACGCCGCCCTTGCTGGTGTTGTAGGCGAAGCGTCGCCGGCCGGCCGGCTTCGCCGCCGCCGACCAGGCCCAGAATCGAGGCGATGTTGATGATCTTGCCCGCCGCGCCGCGGGACCATCGAGCGCCGGCCCACTTCCTGCGATACGACGAACATCGCCGTCAGGTTCAGGTTGATCACCTTCTGCCACGCCTCGAGCGGATGGTCGAGCGTCGCGGCGCCCCAGGTCGCGCCGGCGTTGTTGACCGAGGATGTCGATCGGGCCGAGCGCGGCGATCGCCTCGCCGACCATCGCGGGAATCGCCGCGACGCTCGACATGTCGCACGGCGAGCGGCACGGCATGGACGCCGATGCCCGCTGCAAGATGCGCCACGGCCGTTCCAGCTCGTCGCGCTTGCGCGCCGATGAGCGCGACGCGTGCGCCCATCTCGCCCAGCGCCTCGGCGATCTGCAAGCCGAGGCCGCGCGATCCGCCGGTGACGAGCGCGGTCTTGCCGCCAGAGGTCGAACAGTTGCCTGACGCTCATGAATGTCCTATCCTTTCCCCGCCGGATTGCCGTACAGTTTCGCGCGTAGACGCGCGTAAAGCGGGTGGAAGATACTGTACCGCCATGCCCCAGAGGCGCGCCGCGTACCTCGCCATGGACCTCGACTACTCCGCCGAAGAACGCGCGTTTCGCGACCACGTCAGCGGCTGGCTGCGCGACCAACCTGCCGCCGGATCTGCGCGACAAGGTCGCGCGCTACGATCACCTGTCGCGGGACGATCTCATCCGCTGGCACAGGATCCTCGCGGCGCAAGGGCTGGATCGCGCCGTCGTGGCCGCTCGAATGGGGCGGCACCGGCTGGAACGTCGTGCAGCGGTACATCTTCGAGGAAGAGTGCGGCTACGCGGGCGCGCCGCCGCTCGTTCCGTTCGGACTTGATGATGTGCGCGCCGGTGCTGCTCGCGTTCGGCACCGACGCGCAGAAGCAGCGCTTCCTGCCGCGCATCTATCGCGGCGACGATTTCTGGTGCCAGGGCTATTCCGGAGCCCGGACTCGGGCTCGGACCTGGCATCGCTTACGACGTCCGCGCGCGCGGCGCGGCGACCGCTACGTCGTCAACGGCCAGAAGACCTGGACGACGCTCGCGCACATGGCCGACTGGATCTTCTGCCTCGTGCGCACCGATCCGGCGATGGAGCGGAAGCAGGACGGCATCTCGTTCCTGCTGATCGACATGAAGACGCCCGGGCATCACCGTGCGCCCGCTCATCCTGATGGATGGCGGCGCACGAGGTGAACGAGGTGTTCTTCGACGACGTCGAGGTGCCGGTCGAGAATCGCGTCCACGACGAGGGCAAAGGGCTGGACGGTCGCCAAGTATCTGCTCGGCCACGAGCGGATGAACACCGCGCGCATCGGCGCGTCGCAGCGCGAGCTCGAACAGCTGAAGGCGCTCGCCGCGAGCGAGCGGCAAGGACGGCAAGCCGCTCATCGACGATCCGCGCTTCCGCGACCAGCCTGTCGCGGCTCGAAATCGAGCTGATGGCGCTGACGATCACCAACCTGCGCTTCCTCGACGAGCTTCGCGGCGGGCGCGCGCCGGGCGCCGAAGTGTCGATGCTGAAGATCAAGGGCACCGAGATCCAGCAGATCGCTCACCGAGCTGATGATGCAGGCCGCGGGCCCGCTCGCGCAGCCGTTCGCGCCGATCGGCGATTCCGCTGACTTCGACTTCGCCATGGCGGCGCTCGCGCCGCGCTACTGCAACTATCGCAAGACGACGATCTACGCCGGCTCGAACGAGATCCAGCGCAACATCATCGCCAAGCATGCGCTGGGGCTTTGACGTGCGTAACGACTGGCAAAATCGATTGACTCCCTCGCCCGCAAAGCGGGAGCGAGGTCGGGTGAGAAACGTGAACCGATTCACCGAAGAGCAGCGGTTGCTGGCGGCGTCGATCGATCGCTTCGCTCGAGCGCGATTACGGCTTCGACGCGCGCAATAGGATCGTCGCCTCGGAGGCGGGGTGGAGTCGCGACCGATGGGCCGCCGATGGCCGAACTCGGGCTGCTCGGGCTGCCGTTCCCATCCGAGTTCGGCGGATTCGGTGGCGGTGCCGTCGACATGATGAGCACGATGGAGGTGATCGGCGGCGCGCTGATCGTCGAGCCCTATCTGGCGACGATCGGACTCGGCGCGCAATTCCTCGCGCGCGCGGGGACGCCGGCGCAGAAGAACGCGGATTCTGCCCGCCGTAATCGAAGGTCGATCGACGATGGCGTTTGCGCATGCCGAAGCCAAGGCGCGTTACGACCACGCGCATGTCGCCACGCGCGCGAGCCGAGCACGGGCAACGGATATCGCATTGACGGGACGAAGCGAGTCGTCGTAAACGGTCGCCGGCGCCGATACGCTGGTCGTGTCGGCGCGAGTATCCGGCGCGGCGACGCGGACTCGAACGGGATCGGCGCTGTTCCTTGTCGATGCCGGGCGCGGTCGGCCTCGGCTTGACGGTGCTATCGCACGATAGACGGATACCGCGCCGCGGACATCGTCTTCGACGGCGTGCAGGTGCGCGCCGACGCCATGATCGGCGACGACGGGCACGCGCTGCGCTGATCGAGGACGTCGTCGACTTCGCCACGGCGCTGATCTGCGCCGAGGCGCGTCGGTGCGATCAAGTCCGCCAACGACGCGACGCTCGAGTACTTGAAGACGCGCAAGCAGTTCGGCGTGCCGATCGGATCGTTCCAGGCGCTACAGCACCGGATGGTCGACATGGTGATCGAGCTACGAGCAGGCGAAGTCGATGGCGACCCTCGCGTGTGGCGGCCGTCGATGCCGAGACCGACCCGACAGCAACGGATGCGCATCGTGTCGGCGGCGAAGGTGAAGATCGCCGATGCGTGCCGACGCGTCAGCCAGGAGGCGGTCAGCTGCACGGCGGCATGGGCATGACCGACGAAATGAAGATCAGCCATACGTTCCGGCGACTCACCGTGATCGCGCAGCAGTTCGGCGACGCCGATCACCATCTGGAGCGTTTCGCAGCAACGTCCGAATAACCGATCCGCCGCGTCCGCATCAGAGCGGTCGCGCGATGTCCGAGAGTGGCGATCATGCAAAAGCCAACGATGAACGCCAGGTGCTTCTCGCAAGCCGGCCGCAGGGCGCAAGTCAGCGAGGACAACTTCCGCATCGTCGACGACGCCGATTCCGCGAGCCGCGCGACGGCGAGGTGCTGGTCGAGAACGAGTGGCTGTCGCTCGATCCGTACATGCGCGGCCGGATGAGCGACGCGAAATCGTACGTGCCGCCGGTCGACGCTCGACGCGGTGATGGTGGGACAGACAGTCGGCGAGATCGTGGCGTCGCGCGATTCGAAGTTCAAGCCGGGCGACAAGGTCTTGACGTCGCTCGGCTGGCAACGCTACGGCACGGCGAAGGCGGAGGACGTCACGCGTGATCGACGCGCGTCGCGCACCGGCTTCGTGCTTCCTCGGCATTCTCGGGATGCCGGGCATTACCGCGTGGTTCGGCCTGTTGGAGATCGGAGCGCCCGAAGCCGGGCGAAACGGTCGTGGTGTCGGCGGCGTCGGGGGCGGTCGGCAGCGTCGTCGGCCAGCTCGCGAAGATCAAGCGGCTGCCGCGTCGTCGGCATCGCCGGCGGCACCGCGAAATGCGATTACGTCGCCAACGAGCTTGGCTTCGATGCCTGCGTCGATTACAAGAGCGGTGACCTGCACGAGAACCTGCGGCGGGCGTGCCCCGCCGGTGTCGACGTCTACTTCGAAAACGTCGGCGGCGAGATGCTCGACACGCTGCTCCGCCAGATGAACCGCTTCTCGCGGATCGTCGTCTGCGGTCTGATCGCCCAGTACAACGCGACGGAGCCTTACGGCTACAAGCAGCTTCGCTCGGTGCTGGTGAACCGGATCCGGATGCAGGGGATGATCGTCTTCGACTGGAAGGACCGCTACGGCGAGGCGATCGAAGGCTTTGACCGCTCATTTCGTCGAAGGACGGCTCAAATATCGCGAATCGATCGTCGAAGGGCTGGAAAATGCGCCGCAGAGGATTGATCGGCTTGCTCAAGGGCGAGAATTTCGGCAAGCAGCTCGTCAGGCTGGCGCACTGATCCACAGGAGGATTGCCACGGTGATTGGGACTCAGCCGCGCCGTGTGCCTGTGGTCAGGTCAGGAGGCGAGCGTCTGGTGTACTGCTGCGGGGCTTTGCGCAAGGTCCGCGCCATCGAGCCCGTAACGCCACCGGCGAAATCACCTCCACTTCGTCGCCAAGGCGCATGAGTTCGCGAGATGAATTTCAAACGGGCGCGATGATCGACGCATCCGGTTTGCATGCGGGAACGCGTCCTACCCAGGTGCGCAGCCTGCGCGACAAGATCGACCGTTGCACGGCCACGGCGCCACTCGACTCCGTGGCCGTCCGATCGGCACCCTAGGTTTTTACGGTGGGCGAATTCCGATAGATGAATGCAGCGAGCAGGCCGAGAAGGACTGTCACAATTCCGTCGAATACGATCTGCTTGATCACGGTCGACGCCGGCATCGGCTGAACGACGTAATAGATCATATACATCCGGCACGATGGTCAGCAGCGCGACGGCTACGCCGAAGCGGAGTCCCTGCGGGAGCCAGGGCGCGGCCTCGGCGCCGCGCGAATAGATCCACGCGAAGGCGCCCGCGCAGATCACGTGGGCGAGCAGCATCCAGACAAAATTCTTTTGCGCGTCGGCCTCCGACCGGAACAGGCCCGCCAATTTCATATAGTCGTCATGGAGCAGGACGCCGTGGACGACAAAGCCGCCGGCCATGCATACGACGAAGACCGCCAACCCATGCAATGAAGAACGTTTTGTTCATGGATCCTCCCAGGTGTATACGCTTCCGATTTTCCGCCCAGCGATGCAACCCTGGGCGGCACCTCCGTGCACGGTGTGAACGCTGGATCAAGCTCGAGCGATGCCTGCCAGTCGTCTACACCAGCTCGAAGAGCCCGCCGCGCCCATCCCGCCGCCGATGCACATCGTCACGACGACATTCTTCGCGCCGCGGCGCTTGCCTTCGATCAGCGCGTGGCCGGTGAGCCGCGTACCCGACACGCCATAGGGGTGGCCGACCGCGATCGCGCCGCCGTCGACGTTCAATCGATCGTTCGGGAATGCCGAGCTTGTCGCGGCAGTAGATCACCTGCACGGCGAACGCCTCGTTCATCTCCCACAGGTCGATGTCGTCGATCTTGTGCCCGTCTTTGCCAGCAGCTTCGGAACGGCGAACACCGGGCCGATGCCCATTTCGTCGGGCTCGCAGCCGGCGCACCGCGAAGCCGCGGAAGACGCCCATCGGTTCAAGTCCGCGCCGCGCCGCTTCGCCGTCGCTCATCACCACGCACGCAGCGGCGCCGTCGGAAAACTGGCTCGCGTTGCCCGCCGCGATCACGCCGTTGGGTAGCGCGGGCTGGATCTTGGACACGCCGTCGTAGGTCGTGTCGGCGCGAATGCCCTTCGTCTGCGGCGAGCGTGACTTCCTTGGTGAAAAGTCGCGAGGTCTCCTTGTCGGCGACGCCCATCGTCGACGGTGATCGGAACGATCTCGTCGTTGAACTTTCGCCGCCGCCGCAGCGGCCGCGGCAGCGCTGCTGGCTCTGCACGCCGTATTCGTCCTGGCGCTCGCGCGAAATGTCGATAGCGCGCCGCGACGGTTTCCGCGGTCTGCAGCATCGTCAATAGATCTCCGGCTTGTGCCGGTCGAGCCATGCCTCGTGCGCCATGTGCTGGTTCTGCTCGTTCTGGACGCACGAGATCGACTCGACGCCGCCGGCGACGAAGATCTGCGCCTTCGCCCGACAGGATGCGTTGCGCGGCCAGCGCGATCGTCTGCAGCCCGGACGAGCAGAAGCGGTTGACGGTCATGCCTGGGACCGTCACCGGACATCCGGCGCGAAGCGCGATTTGCCGCGCGACATTCCAGCCGGTCGCGCCTTCGGGCAATGCGCAGCCCATCAGCACGTCGTCGACGTGCGCCGGGTCGAGCTTCGCGCGTTCGATCGCATGCCGGACGACGTGTCCGCCCAGCGTCGCGCCGTGGGTCATGTTGAAGGCGCCGCGCCACGATTTGGCAAGTCCGCGTGCGGGCGGTGGAAACGATCACTGCGTCCGTCATGATCCGATGCTCCGAGAAAATGCGCCCCTCACCCCGACCGTCTCCCCGCTTTGCGGGAGCGAGGGAAAATTTGCGCCAGCGTCGACTCACCCTCTCCTCCGCTTCGCGAGGCGAGGGAGCCACCGTCATCCATTGAACGTCTTGCCCTCCGCCGCGAGATTCGCCAACAACGGCGCCGGCTGCCAGAACGCGGCGTCGGCGTTCGCTGTCGCCGCAAACTGCCGCATCCGGCGCGCGACGTTGTACAGCCCCTGCATGTCGGCGTAGAGCATCGGACCGCCACGATACAACGGGAAGCCGTAGCCGGTGAGGTAGACGCAGATCGATGTCCGATGCGCGCAGCGCAATGCCCTCTTCCAGGATGCGCGCACCTTCGTTCACGAGCGCCAGGATGCAGCGATCGACGATCTCGTCGGCGGCGATCTTGCGCGGAGTGCTGCCGATTTCGGTGCGGTACGCGACGATAAGCGCATCGACGGCCGGATCGGGAATCGCGTCGCGGCGGCCGCTCTCGTAAGCGATACCAGCCGGCGCCGGTTTTCTGACCGAAGCGTCCTTGCTCGCACAGCCGGTCGGCGATCCGTGAATAACGCATGTGCGGCTTCTCGACGTAGCGCCGCTTGCGGATGCGCCAGCCGACGTCGTTGTCCGGCCAGGTCGCTCATTCGGAACGGACCCATCGCCATGCCGAATTTTCCGAGCGCGCGGTCGACCTCGACCGGAGTCGCGCCCTCCTCCAGCAGAAACATCGCCTGGCGCAAGTAATGCTCGAGCATCCGGTTGCCGATGAACCCGTCGCATACGCCGGCGACCACGGCCGTCTTGCGGATCTTCTTCGCCACGTCCATCACAGTCGCGAGGCACGTCCTTGCCGGTCGCCGCGCCGCGCACGACCTCGAGCAGCTTCATCACGTTGGCGGGGCTGAAAAAGTGCATCCCGACCACGTCCTGCGGCCGCGTGGTCGCGCGCGGCGATCCGGTTCACGTCGAGCGTCGACGTGTTCGTGGCGAAGGATGGCGGTCGGCTTCGTCGCCCGCTCGAGCGTGCGAAATACTTTTCCTTGATCTCCAACTCCTCGAACACTGCTTCGATCACGAGATCGGCGGATACGACGTCGTCGTAGGACAGCGTCGGGCGAAGAAGCGCCAACGTTTTGTCGACACCCTCGCGCGTCAGCTTGCCCTGGCGAGCGAGGCCTTCGCTAGTTCTTGCGGATCGTCGCGATGCCTTTATCGAGCGCCTCCTGACTCGTTTCGAGGAGCACGACCGGAATGCCTGTGTTGAGAGAATTCATCGCGATGCCGCCGCCCATCGTGCCGGCGCCGATTACCGCAACTTGGTCGATCTTCCGCCGCGGCGTATCCTCGCCCACGTCCGGAATTCTCGACGCGGCGCGCTCGGCGAAGAATGCATGCCGCAATGCGCGCGACTCCGGCGTCAGCAGCAATTCGAGGAACAGCTCGCGTTCATATCGCAGTCCCTCGTCGAACGGTTTCGAAACGGCCGCCGCGACCGCATCGATGCATTTCAGCGGCGCCGGAAAGTTCCTGGCGATCGCGCCCACCGTGTTGCGCGCGAACTGGAAATACCCGTCGGCGTTCGGATAATCGATCTTGACGTCGCGGAGCCGCGGCAACGGCCGCTTCTCGGCCGCCATCCGACGCGCGAACGCGACCGCTCCCGGCACGAGGTCGCCGTCCATAATCTCGTCGAACAGTCGCGTGCCTTTGAATTGCGGCGCCGGGACACTGGCGCCGGATACGATCATGTTGAGCGCCGGCTCGACGCCGATCGCGCGCGGCAGGCGCTGTGTGCCGCCCGCGCCGGGAAGCGAGCCCGAGCTTGACCTCCGGGCAACGCGACTGATCGCGTGGGGCGCGGCGACGCGAAAGTGGCACCCCAGCGAAAGCTCCAGGCCGCCGCCGGCACGGCACCGTTGAGCGCGGCGACCACCGCCTTGGTACTCGCTTCGACGGCGCGAATCAGCGAAAACAGTGTCGGCTCGGCCAGCGCTTTCGGCGTGTTGAATTCGCGAATGTCCGCGCCACCGGAGAACATCTTGCCGGCGCCGGTCAGCACGATCCCCACGACGGCCGGATCGGCGAGCGCCCGATCGATGCCATCGGCGACGCCGACGCCGGCGTGGCATAGCCCAGGCCATTCACCGGCGGATTGTCGAGCGTAATGACGGCGACGCCGTCGAGACTTGATAATGCCGCTGCGATCATGTCGGTCCTGCCGCCAGTACACTCGTTCGCGCTCATACCTCGAGCCACGCCTTGCGCACGCGATCGTCGTCGTCGCAGCTCGCTGCGCCGTTCCTTCGAACACGATGCGGCCCGTGCCCCATCACATAAAGCCGGTGCGAGATCGCGAGCGCGATCGTCAGTTTCTGCTCGATCAGCAGGATCGCGATGCCGCGCTGCGGCGATCCTCTCCAGAAGTTCGCGCACCAGCGCTCGACCATCTTGGGCGCCAGACCCTCGGTCGGCTCGTCGACCATGATCAGGTCCGGATCGCCCATCAGCGTACGGCAGATCGTCAGCATCTGCTGCTCGCCGCCCGACAGCACGCCGCCTGGCGCGTCCGCGCGCTCTCGCAGCAGCGGAAACAGCGCGAACGTGTCGTCCTGCGACCAGCGCCGGCGCCGCCTGCCCGGACTTCATCCCGAGCAGCAAGATTTTCGCCGCACCGTGAGCGCCGGAAAGATCGCGCGCTCCTCGGGCACGTAGCCCGAGGCCCGCGGCGCGCGATCTCGGTGCGTGCTTGAGACCGTCGATGCGCTCGCCCTTGAAACGGATCGCTGCCGACCGGCGGCACTTCGCCCATGATCGTCTTGATCGTCGTCGAGCGGCCGGCGCCGTTCCGGCCGAGCAGGCTCACGATCTCGCCCTCGCCGACGCGAAGCGAGACGCCCTGCAGGATGTGGCTCTTGCCGTAGTACGCGTGCAGGTCGTCGACCTCAAGCATCGGCGCCGCTCCCGAGGTAGGCGGTCTGCACCGCCGCGTTCTGGCGCGGATCCGCGTCCGGCGCGTCGGTGGCGATGATCTCGCCGTAGCACGAGCACCGAGATCCGATCGGCGAGATCGAACACGACGCCCATGTCGTGCTCGACCATCACGAGCGTTCGTCCCTGCGTGACACGACGCGGATCAGCTCGACCGCGTTGTCGGCCTCGCTGCGGCTCATGCCCGCGGTCGGTTCGTCGAGCAGGATGACGTCGGCGTCGCCGGCGATCGTGATGCCGATCTCCGAGCGCGCGCTGCTCGGCGTAGGTCAGCACGCCCGCGAGCGCGTCGCGGCGCGCCGTCATGCCGGATCTGCTCGAGCGTCGCGCTCCGTCCGCTCGTTGGCGTCGCGCAGCTTGTCCGCGCGGCGCCAGAAGTTGTATCGATAGCCCGAGCGACCACAGCACGCTGCAGCGGATGTTCTCGAACACGGTCAGGCGCGGAAAGATGTTGGTCACCTGGAAGCTGCGCGCGAGTCCGCGCCGGTTGATCTCGATACGGCGGCGCAGCCGGCGATGTCCTCGCCGTGCAGACGGATCGAGCCCTGCGTCGGCGCGAAGCGGCCGCTGATCAGAGTTGAAGAGCGTCGACTTGCCGGCGCCGTTCGGACCGATGATGCGCGTGCCGCTCGCCCCGGGCGACGTCGAGCGAGACGCCGCGACATGATCGGCGTCGCGCCGAAGCGTCTTGCGGACATCGCGCAATTGCAATGCGCGGTGCGGCATCCGCTGTTGGTCGCCGGCGCTCATGGCACGCAGCCGCCGCTTGTCGCTTCGTCGCCGGCGCGATCCACGCCGCCGCGACGCACGCGCCAGGTCCGGCGAAACGCCGAGAAGCCGCCGACGAGCAGCATGGCCGCGCGATCCACGGCCACGGCGTCGCGGCATCCAGCGCGACCCACGAGCAGCGCGCATCCGCGTGCCGAGCTCCGGTTGCGTGGACAACCGATAGCTCATCTCGATCAGCAGCGATTGCGCCGGCCGCCATCGACGACCGCCGGCACGAGCGCGATCGGCGTAGCTGCGTAGCACCGCCGCGAACGCCCGCGTGCGAACGATCTGCGCCATGCATCACGATCAGGCCGGCGAGCCCGGCTGGCGCGAACAGCGATGATCGCCATGAAAAACAGCCCGACGATACAGCAGCCACGCCGACGTGTAGCGCGCTGAGGCTGATCTGCAGCCACGTCAGCGTGACGGCGCCGAGGATCGGGCCGGCGAAGATGCCGACGCCGCCGATGTAGGTCATCAGCAGCACCGTGCCGGAGCGCTGCGCGCCGACGGCGTCGGCCGCGACGATCTCGTAGTTGATCGCGTGCAGGCCGCCCGCCAGACCCGGCGAACAGGCCGGCGACCGCGAACGCGATGAAGCGCACGCGCTGCGTGTCTGTAGCCGATGAACTGCCGCGCGCTCCGGATTGTCGCGGACCGCGTTGCACATGCGTCCCGCGGGCGTGCGCATGAAGCGCGCGCATCAGCGATCGCCGCAACAAGCGCCCACGACGCGATCAGGTAGTAGACGCTGAAGCTGCGAGCCGAGATCGAAGCCGAGCAGCTGCCGGCGCGCGCGTGCGGCTGGCGGTGATGCCCTCCTCGCCGCCGAAGATAGCCGGGCAGCATGAACGTCGCGGCGTAGACGAGCTCGCCGACGCCCAGCGAGATCAGCGCGAAGATCGTCCCGGCGCGGCGCGTCGTCACCGATCCGAACAGGATGCCGAACAGCAGCCCGCCGGCGGCGCCGGCCAGCGGCACCGAGCGGCATCGGGATCGGCAGGCCGTGGTTGATCGCGCGCATCAAGTGGATCGCGGCGTAGCCGCCGAGGCCGAAATACACGGCGTGGCCGAACGACAGCAGGCCGGTCTGCCCGAGCAGCACGTTGTACGACAGCGCGAACACCGCGGCGATGCCCATCTGGCGTCAGCAGCGAGCGGCCGAAATCGTGCTCGAAGCCCCGGCACGATGCGGCAAGCACGCGCGACAGCACGACCGCAGCGCGCGAGCCAGACGCCGATATGCTCGCGCATCCGGGCGCTTCTGCGCGCCGGCGAGCTACGGCTGCGCGGCAGCAGCGCGCGGCGCCGCTGTCGTTCATGCGTCGCGCGTGCCGAGCAAGCCGCCGCGGACGCACGATCAGCATCAGCACCAGCAGCAGGTACGGGACGATCGGCGCGGCGGTCGCGACCTTGATCGACGCAGAGCTCGTAGAGCGGCGACGCGCGCGTGACCGGCAACGCCGAGCGCGCGCAACAGATCGAGCAGCGAATAGTCGACGCGCGACCGCGAACGTCTGCAGGATGCCGATCAGCATCGACGCGATCAGCGCGCCGGAGAGCGAGCCCAGGCCGCCGACGCACGACGACGACGAACACGATCGGCCCGACGCCGTGCGCGAGCGTCGGCTGCGTCAGCAGCATGAAGCCGCCGATGACGCCGGCCAGGCCGCGCGAGCGCGCTGCCGATCGCGAACACCAGCACGAACACGCCCGGCACGTCGTGCCCGAGCGCGCTCGACCATCTGCGGATGCGTCAGCGCCGCCTGGATGACGAGGCCGATGCGCGTCCGCTTGAGGCGCCAGGTAGAGGAACGCGAACATGCGCGACCGAGATCGCCATCATCAGCCCCTTGTAGGCCGGGAAGCTCGTGCCGAACAGCGCGTGAACAGCGAGAAGTCGATCGCCGCCGGGCACGCTGTTGGCGACGGCGTTGCGGCCCCAGATCATCGTCACGAGCTCTTCGATCACGATAGGCGAGGCCGAACGTGAACAGGATCTCGGCGACGTGCCCGCTTTGGTGGACGCGGCGCAGGCCGTAGCGCCTCGATCGCCGCGCCGATCAGGCCGCACGGCGAGCGGCGCGATCACGAGCGCCGGCCAGAAGCCGACGCAGCGCCCGAACTGGTACGAGAAATACGCGCCGAGCATGAACACGCTCGCGTGCGCGAAATTGAGCACGCCCATCATGCTGAAGATCAGCGTCAGGCCGCTCGTCAGCATGAACAGCAGCAGGCCGTAGACGACGCCGTTCAGCAGCGAAACGGTCGACGAGCTCGAGCATCGGCTACGCTCGGCCTGCGTGCCTGGCGAACGGGCCGCGCGCGCAGATGCGGCGCGCGAAGGCGCTCCGACGCGCCGCGCTACTTCGGCCGCTCCATCTTGCAGGTCGTCGGCAGCGCGCGTCGCCTTGCCGTCGACCTTGGCGTCGGTCTTCCAGCCGAGGCCCGGTGTCCTCGACGTCGTATTTCACGCCTTGTCGACAGCGTCGAGACGTACGAGCGGCTGCAGCATCTGGTGATTGTCGGCGCGCATCTCGACTTCGCCGAGCGACGTCGGCATCTTCATGCCCTCGAGCGCGCTGCGCCACCTTCACCGGATCGTTCGACTGCGCCTTCTTCGCCGCCGCGGCGAACATCTCCCACATCGTCTTGGCGCGCCAGTAGGCGTACTCGTTCTCCTTGCCGGGATAGCGCTTGTCGAACGCGGCGACCGTCGCGTCGAGCTCCGGCGCGGCGTTCTTGTGCCATTCGGTCACCTGCTTCAGCGTGTCGACGCCGCGCCTCGCCGATCGCGGTCACCGTGCCGGGGCTGCCGCCGTAGTACGTCTCCCAGCCGACCTTGAGCCCGGCGTCCTTGCCGGCCTTGATCAGCAGCACCATGTCGTTGCTCCAGTTGCCGGTGATGACGGTGTCGGCGCCCGACGCCTTGATCTTGGCGACGTAGGGCGAGAAGTCCTGCACCTTCTGCAGCGGATGCAGCTCGTCGCCGACGATCTTGATGTCGGGGCGCTTCTCGGCGAGCATCTTGTTGCGCCGCCGCGGCGACCGCCTTGCCGAACGAGTAATCCTGGTTGATCAGGTAGACCTTCTTGATCTTCTGGTCCTTGGCGATGACGTCGGTCATCGCCGCCATCTTCATGTCGGCGTCGGCGTCGAAGCGGAAATGCCAGAAGTTGCACTTCTCGTTGGTCAGCGCCGGATCGACCGCGGCATAGTTGAGGAACAGCACTTCCTTGCCGGGATTGCGCTCGTTGTGCTTCAGCACCGCTTCGGTGATCGCGAGCGCGACCGCGCTGCCGTTGCCCTGGACGACGTAGCGCGCGCCGTCGTCGAGCGCCTTCTTCAGCTGGATCAGCGATTCCTGCGGATTGACCTTGTTGTCGAACGACAGGAGCTCGATCTTCTCGCCGTTGATGCCGCCGGCGGCGTTGATCGCGTCGATGTAGAACTGATGCGTCTTCTGCGCCAGAATGCCGGTGCTGGCGGCGCCGCCGGAGAAGCGGATCGATGAAGGCAATCTTGACGTCCGCCGCCGCCGGCCCGCGCCAAGCAGCATCCCGGCGAAGGCCAGCCCCAGCGTAACGACACGAGCGTCCGCGCATGATCTCCTCCTCGCTCCGTTGGTCCGCTGGTGCGAACCGTGGTCGGACATCGTGGCCGAGGCCGGCATTCGCCGCCGACGCTCGGTCCGGTCCGTTGATAGTGCCGATGCTACCGGGCTAGATTCCGCAGTACAAGCACGTGGCGAGCCGCGCGGCTCGCTGCATGCGACCGGAGGAGGACTCGATGCTCGGCCTGATGATGAACCAACCGCTGATGATCTCGTCGCTGATCCGGCACGCGGACCAGATGCCACGGCGACACCGAGATCGTGTCGCGCACCGATCGAAGGCCCGATCCACCGCTACACCTATCGCGACGCCCACGTCCGTGCGCGCCGCCTCGCCCGCGCGCTTGGCGCGCCTGGGCGTCGCATGCGGGCGATCGCGTCGGCACGCTCGCGTGGAACGGCTATCGCCACTTCGAGCTCTACTACGCGGTGTCCGGCATGGGCGCGGTGATCCACACCATCAACCCGCGCCTGTTTCCCGACCAGATCACCTACATCGTCAATCATGCCGAGGATCGGCTACTGCTTCTTCGACCTGACGTTCGCGCCGCTCGTCGAGACGGCTCGCGCCGCAGTGCCCAGAGCGTCGAGGGCTGGATCGCGATGACCGATCGCGCGCACATGCCGACGTCTGCGCTCCCGAACCTGCTCTGCTACGAGGAGCTGCTCGCCGCCGAGAACGACGATTTCGACTGGCCCGAGTTCGACGAGAACACCGCGGCCGCGCCTGTGCTACACGTCCGGCACCACCGGCAATCCCAAGGGCGTGCTGCTACAGCCACCGCTCGACGCTGCTGCATGCCTATGCGACCTCGCTGCCGGACGTCAAGAATTTCTCGGCGCGCAGCGTCGTGCTGCCGATCGTGCCGATGTTCCACGTCAACGCCTGGGGCATCCCGTACTCGGCGCCGCTGGTCGGCGCGAAGCTCGTTTTCCCGGGGCCGGGACTGGACGGCGCGAGCCTCTACGAAGCTGCTCGAGACCGAAGCGCGTCGATATCGTCATCGGGCGTGCCGACGGTGTGGCTCAACCTCATCAACTACATGAAGCAGAACAATCTCAAGCTCTCGACGTTGAAGGTCACGACGATCGGCGGCGCCGCCGTGCCCGGCGGCGATCGATCACGCACGCTGCGCGACGACTTCGGCGTGCGCGTGATGCACGGCTGGGGCATGACCGAGATGAGCCCGGTCGGCACGGTCGAATGCCCGAAGGCGAAGCATCGCCGAGCTGTCCGCCGACCGAAGCGTTCGCAGCTCTCGCTCAAGCAGGGCCGCCCGCTTTACGGCGTCGACATGAAGATCGTCGACGGCGACGGCAACGAGCTGCCGCGCGACGGCAAGGCGTTCGGCAACCTGCTGGTGCAAGGGTCCGTGGGTCGTGCGCGAATACTACAAGAGCGAAGGCGGCGAGCCCGCTCACGGCGGACGGCTGGTTTCCGACCGGAGACGTCGGCGACGATCGACGCCGACGGCTACCTGCAGATCACCGACCGCTCCAAGGACGTGATCAAGTCCGGCGGCGAATGGATCAGCTCGATCGACCTCGGAGAACATCGCCGTCGGCCATCCCGGCCGTGATGGAGGCCGCCGTCATCGGCGTGCGCGCATCCGAAATGGGACGAGCGGCCGCTGCTGATCGTCGTCAGAAATCAGGGCGCCGACGTCAGCAGCGATGCGATGCTCGGGTTCTACGAGGGCAAGGTCGCGCGCTGGTGCGTCGCCCGACGACGTCGTCTTCGTCGACGAGCTGCCGCATACCGCGACCGGCAAGCTGTCCAAGCTTACGTTGCGCGAGCAGTTCAAGGACTATCGGCTGCCGACGGCGTGACCGAATCTTGTAGGGGATCAATCTTGTCCGCATCGACCGTCGCGGCGTCACAATTCTCGATCTCGAGCGTCTACGAGGGTACGCGGCTCTGGCGCTTGGCCGTGCGAGTCACGTTGACGAGGGCGCGCCCCGAGAGTTCCTGCGACAAGGAGCGCCATCACCAGCGGCTTACCGATCGCGTCAATCCTGGCCGCGTAGCCCGTCACGGTCGCGAGCACGACAATCAGGCGTCAGCGCCAGCGTCCCGTCGTCGACGAAGAGATCGACCAGCCCTCGCATCATGCGCGCGACCATGCTCATACCGTACGCTCCGCGCGCGATGACACGCCTGGTCGTCGCCGACACTCGCGTGGCGAGCGCGACCCCAAGCCAGGATGCAATGGCGAGCATCGCCATCAGTCCTAGGATCGCCGCGTCCGCATAGGGCCACTCCAGGCCGATGCCCTCGCCGAACCAGAACAAGCCGAATGCCGACATCAGAATGCCGACGACGAACTTGAGCGAGTTCTCCGGCACGCGCGCGAGCGGGCGACGCGAAGACCAAGCCCGCGGCGAACGACCAGCAGGCACGCGGCAGCGCGCCCATGCTCGCTGGAATCGAGCAAGCCCTGGACCGCGCCGAGCGCGATGACGATCACGATGACCTCGATCCCTTCCAGCGTCACCGCCTTGAATGCGGTGACGATCGCGATCGGATCCCAGGCCGCACGCGAGCTGCGCGCCGCAGCGCCGCGCTGCTCGCCGCCGAGGGCGTCGATCTTCCGTCGCGGTAAATCGCTGCTTCGTCGTGCAGGTCGATCGCGCCGGCCGAGCGCAGCATGGCCTTGCGCAGCCAGCGCATGCCGAACAGCAGCAGCAAGGCGCCCACGACGAGCTGCAGCACCGAGACGGGAATCTGCCCGAGCGCGCGGCCAAAATCGCCACCAGCGCGACAAGCAGGCACGAGCGCCGCCAGCGTTCCCAGCAATGCCGGAGCGCCATCCGCGAACGACGCCCACCGCGAGAACCACCGTCAACGCCTCGACCGCCTCCACCGACGAAGCGAGAAAGCGCTGACGATGGTCGACCAGGCGTGAATGGATCCGTCATGGAGATCTCCTTTGCGGCGGCAGCTGCGGCTGATTCATCCTTTTGGCTCCCATTTGCGGCGCCGCCGCGGGCTGCCCTTGCAGCCACGGCCTTTTGCTGGGCGAGTCCAGTACGCGGGATAGGCCACGCTGTCCACGCCGCCCCCGCCTTCGCGCGACGCGCGATCGAAACACTCGAGCGTGCGGTTCGCCAGCGGAAGCGAGCGCTTCGATGAGCGGCCGCCTCCTCGGGCCCATGTAGCGCAAGTCCTTGCGCATCGTGTCGACGTCAAATGCGGCGGCGCCCGAAGCGTCCTCCGTTCATGGCGGCGACGACTTGCTGCAGCCCTCGTTCGCAGGATCGCTGCACCGATATTCGAATCCGCGAGAAGGTCGATGGCGCGCGCGGCATCCATGGCCGAGGATCGACCAGCAGCAAGGACTCGCCAAGCGCTTGCCAGAAGACGGCCAGCAGGAGATAGCAATACGTAACTGA
>ERZ1370068.9755-contig-8509_pt1 | contig 40842 bp, 72 predicted proteins | sample MGYA00561227_ERZ1370068 | MGnify/ENA primary metagenome ERZ1370068 (study PRJEB38410, sample SAMEA6850437) | metagenome | study: Metagenomic assessment of the ecological functions of the soil: analysis of the soil microbiota associated with the... | reverse complement strand
CAGTTACTGCATTGCTTGAAGCGGCCGAGGCGGAATGGGTCACCCATCGCGGCGACACCGTGGAAGTAGCGCTGTGGTCAGGTGTTGGCGCGAGTCCCGGGCGACGCTTGGCGCTGGTGCTGCCGAATGCCCGGCTGGCGGCGTCCGGGTGCACCGCCGCTGCCCGTACGCGAACTCGGTCGTTATCTGTACAATGAACCGGCCGGGTCAGTCATCCGCGCCGGTGCCATTCCCGAACTGGGCGCACAACTTGGTGCCGGGCTGCTCGATCCGCAGGTCGCGTACCTGACGGGTGATGGACTCCACAGCACACCGCTGGCGACGGTATTTGAGGTGCGGCAGCAGTTGTCGGTCAAACTCAGAGCACTGCGGAAATGGGTCCGCGAGGCCGAGATCGGCGTGCTCCGGAAATCAAGAAACGCGGAATCGACGTCGACCCGGCTGTAGCTCCCGCAAGCAGCTCAAGCTGACGGGCCGAACAGCGCGACGATGGTGATCTCGCGCAGGGAAAGGGGCGCACTCGTCGCAATCGTCGAACGGGCTCATGACTCGCCGTGTGGAGGACACCCCAAACTGAGGCGTTTCTCCGCACAAGCGCACGTATGGACCGCTGAAACAGGCAGGTTTCGCGTTCGTACCTCGCCTTGTGCGGAAATGAGACACTCGAACGGGCGAGTGCCCTCTCGTCCGGCTGCCGAAAGGCGTGCCTAGGCCCCGCTGGCACTCGCATACATCGAGTGCTAATGTCTGGTTAGCACTCTCCGCTATGAGTGTGCCAGCGCAAAGCTGGCGGTCGGGATGGCACCCGCGACGACGTCTCGACCACTCACACATCCGGACATATCACCTGTGAAAGGGGTTTGGCGTGGCAGTCACGATCAGCCGCTCGAGGATCGCATCCTCGTTCAGCCGCTCGAAGCAGAGCAGACCACGGCCTCCGGCCTGGTCATTCCCGACACCGCCAAGGAGAAGCCGCAGGAGGGCAAGGTACTCGCCACCGGGCCCGGCCGCATCGACGACAACGGCAAGCGGGTTCCCGCTCGATGTCGTCAGAAGGTGACGTCGTGATCTTCAGCAAGTACGGCGGCACCGAAGTCAAGTACGACGGCAAGGATCTGCTGCTCCTCAATGCCCGCGACATCCTCGCGGTCGTCACCAAGTAAGGGGATCTGCATCTATGGCAAAGATCCTTCAGTTCGACGAGGAGGCACGCCGCTGCGCTCGAGCGGGGCGTCGACGCCCTCGCCAACACCGTGAAGGTCACCCTCGGTCCTAAGGGCCGCTACGTCGTGCTCGACAAGAAGTGGGGCGCGCCGACCATCACCAACGACGGCGTGACCGTGGCCCGCGATGTCGAGCTCGACGACCCGTACGAGAACCTCGGAGCCCAGCTCGCCAAGGAAGTCGCGACCAAGACCAACGATGTCGCTGGTGACGGAACCACCACCGCCACCGTGCTTGCCCAGGCGCTGGTGCATGAAGGTCTCCGTGCCGTTGCGGCCGGGCGCCAGCCCGATTGGTCTCAAGCGGGGCATCGACGCCGCTGTCGCTGCCGTCGAGGAGCCGACTGCGGGAAAACTCCCGCGAGGTCGAGACCACCGACGACATGGCGCACGTCGCCACCATCTCCGCGCGGGACGAAGAGATCGGCCGCCTGATCGCCGAGGCCTTCGACAAGGTGGGCAAGGACGGCGTGATCACCGTCGACGAGTCGCAGACCATGGGCACCGAGCTCGAGTTCACCGAGGGCATGCAGTTCGACAAGGGCTACCTCTCGCCGTACTTCGTGACCGATCCGGAGCGGATGGAGGCGATCCTCGACGACCCGTACATCTTGATCAACTCCGGCAAGATCTCGTCGATGACCGACCTGCTTCCGCTGCTGGAGAAGGTTATCGGCGCCTCAGGCACCGCTGTTCATCGTGGCCGAGGACGTCGACGGCGAGGCACTGTCCACCCTGGTCGTGAACAAGATCCGCGGCACGTTCACGTCGGTCGGCTGTCAAGGCTCCGGCCTTTGGTGACCGCCGCAAGGCCATGCTCGAGGACATCGCCGTCCTGACCGGCGGCGAGGTCGTCGCTCCCGAGGTTGGTCTCAAGCTCGACCAGGTCGGCCTCGACGTGCTGGGCCGCGCCCGTCGGATTGTGGTGACCAAGGACAACACCACGATCGTCGACGGCGCGGGCGATCCGCAGCGAGGTCAAGGCCGCGGTGGCGCAGCTGCAGGCTGAGATCGCCCGTACCGACTCCGACTGGGATCGCGAGAAGCTGCAGGAGCGGGTAGCCGAGCTCGCCGGTGGCGTCTGCGTGATCAAGGTCGGCGCCGCCACCGAGGTGGAGCTCAAGGAGAAGAAGCACCGCATCGAGGATGCCGTCTCGGCAACCCGCGCGGCGATCGAAGAGGGCATCGTCGCCGGCGGCGGCTCTGCCCTCATCCACGCTGCGGCAGCTCTGGACGGTGACCTGGACCTCACCGGTGACGAGAAGCTCGGGGTCGGCATCGTCCGGCGATGCGTTGGCCGAGCCGCTTCGCTGGATCGCCGAGAACGGTGGCGAGCAGGGCTACGTCGTGACCTCCAAGGTGGCCGAGCTGGAGCCGGGCAACGGCTTCAACGCCGTCGACCGGCGACTACGGCGACCTCGTATCGCCGACGGTGTGATCGATCCGGTCAAGGTGACGCGCTCCGCGCTGGCCAACGCCGCTTCGATCGCCTCGCTGCTGCTCACCACCGAAACGCTGGTGGTGGAGAAGCCCGAGGAGGAGGACACGGCTCCGGCCGGTCACGGGCACAGTCACTGACCCGAAGCCGGTTACAGCAGCTCAATTGAAGGGCCTCCCGTTTACCGGGAGGCCCTTCTGCATGGGTTGAGCAGGAAGCAACGGGGTACCGGTGGGGTGTGCCCGCCGACGACCTGCCCTCTGTCTGGCTCTCCGACCCACCGCCAGCCATCGAGAGTGACTGGCTTCCGGCTGGTGCCCGCTACGACGTCGTTGTCGTCGGAGCCGGCCTGACAGGCCTCAGCGACCGCGGTGTTGCTGGCCCGCGCGGGGCGTCAGGTTGCCGTCGTGGAAGCGCGTTCGGTCGGCGCCGTGACGACCGGCCACTCGACGGCGAAGGTCTCGCTGCTTCAGGCCACCGCACTGTCCAAGATCGTGAAAACCATTCTGACCAGTGTCGCCGCCGCGTACCTGGACGCCAATCGTGCGGAGTCAGCAGTGGCTCTGGACCTACTGCGCAGAGCACAACATCCCGACTGAGCAACGAGATGCCTACACCTACGCGGGTACGCCGGCTGGCGCTTCCGCCGTACGGCGTGAGTTCGACATTGCCCGCCGACTCGGCCTGCCAGTTACAGATGACTGATGCCGTCGAGTTGCCCTTCCCCAGCTACGCCGCAGTGCGCCTGCCTGATCAACTGCAGTTCAATCCGGTGGGACGTATTAGCCTGCGCTGGCCGAGGAACTGCGCGCGCACAGGCGGGCTGGTGATCGAGGGAGCGAGGGTGACCGAGTCTCCGGGCGCAGCAGCTGCGAACTGATCACCTCGGCGGGTCGGTCTCACCGCCGACAACGTGGTGCTTGCTACTGGCATCCCGTTCCTGGATCGCGGGCTGTACTTTCGCCAAGGTCACCGCGCAACGCCTCGTACGCGCTGGGATTCCGGGTGAGCACCCCGATTCCGCGTGGCATGTACATCTCGGCGGATGCGCCGACCCGGTCGTTGCGTACGGCGCTTCACGAGGGTGAAGAGCTGCTTGCTCGTCGGCGGCAACGGCCACCCAGTGGGTCGGCCAGCCCGAAGAATCCCTCAGATCTAGTTGCCGACCTGACTGGCATGGACCAGCCGTTGGTTTTCCGGCGCTGAGCGCACCCACGTCTGGTCGGCGCAAGATTACGAGGCGCTCGGCGGAGTGCCGCTTTCTGTCGGCAAGCCAGCCGCGTGGCGGCGGCCACGTCTATCTGGCAACCGGATACAGCAAGTGGGGCATGACCAACGCGGTCGCCGCAGCGGCGCTACGCATCAGTGGGGAAAATCCTGAAACGCGTGCCGCCCTGGGCACGGACGCTGGGGACCCGGGTGAGCAAGCCCGCAAGCGCCGCCGCGTTCTTGCGGACCAACGCGGCCATCGGGGTCGCGGCCACCGCAGGGTTGGCTCGAACGCCGAGCTGCACCCGCTCCAAGATCAGGAACGCAACCCCGCCGAAGGCACCGGAGTTGTCGGGGCCGTACGAGGTGAGCCGGTCGCCATCTCAACCGTTGCTGGCGAGACCTGCACCCTCTCGGCAATCTGCACTCACCTCGGCGGCGTCGTTCGCTTCAACGATCTCGAGAAGTCGTGGGACCGCCCCGCCGCACGGCTCCCGTTTCGCGGCCGACGGGACGGTGCTGGAAGGCCCGGCGACGAGCAATCTGAAGCCGCCGCGACCCAGCTGATCGTCGGATCATCCTGAGTTTCTCGAATGCCTCTGCCGAGTTTGCCGAATACCTTCCCTGCGTGTGCCAGCCCTGGTTCATAACACGGTTGGGCGAGCGCACTGACTAGCATGAGCCTCTATTCGTCAGGTGAAAGGCTTGCCGTGTTGCCGTCCTCCGATGACCTCAGTCCAGTTGGTGTGCCGCGCGCCTTCGAGACGATCGGGCTGACTTTCGACGACGTGTTGCTTCAGCCGGCTGGAGAGCGACATCATCCCGTCCGAGGTGAGCACAGCATCCCGGATCTCGAAGCGCATCACCGTGAAGGTCCCACTGCTCTCCTCGCCGATGGATACCGTGACCGAGGCCCGGATGGCTGTCGCCATCGCGAGACAGGGCGGATTGGGCATCATCCACCGCAACCTCTCCATTGAGGATCAGGCACATCAGGTCGATGTCGTGAAGCGCTCCGAGGCTGGCATGATCGACGAGCCGATCACGATCTCGCCGAACGCGACGATCGGCGAGGCCGATGCGATGTGCGCCCGCTTCCGCATCTCCGGCGTTCCCGTTGTCGACCGCGAATTGCGGCTGCTCGGCATCATCACCAATCGCGACATGCGCTTCGAAACCGACCCGACCCGGCCGGTCGGCGAGGTGATGACGCCGATGCCGCTGATCACCGGGCCGGTGGGATCAGCCGAGACGACGCGATGCGACTGCTGGCCCAGAACAAGATCGAGAAGTTGCCGCTGGTCGATGATCAAGGTCGGCTCAAAGGCTTGATCACGCTCAAGGACTTCGTCAAGTCCGAGCTGTATCCCGACGCGTCCAAAGACGACCGAGGGCGGCTTCGGGTTGGAGCAGCCGTCGGATTCTTCGGCGACGCCTGGAAGCGGGCGATGGCGCTGATCGAGGAGGGTGTCGATGCGCTGGTGGTCGATACCGCGCACGGCCACTCCCAGGGCGTGCTGGAGATGGTGCGCCGGCTGAAGTCGCGACTCAGCGGCCGCGAGGTCGACGTCATCGGCGGCAACGTCGCGACGTACGCGGGTGCCAAGGCACTGGTCGATGCGGGAGCCGATGGTGTCAAGGTCGGCGTCGGGCCGGGCTCGATCTGCACCACCCGCGTCGTGGCTGGCGTCGGTGTCCCGCAGGTCACGGCGATCTCACAACGCGGCCCGCGCCTGCCGCCCGGCCGGAGTGCCGCTGATCGGTGACGGCGGCCTGCAGTACTCCGGCGACATCGCGAAGGCCCTGGTGGCCGGGCGCCGACACCGTGATGCTCGGCTCGCTGCTGGCCGGCTGCGACGAGAGCCCCGGCGAGCTGATCTTCATCAATGGCAAGCAGTTCAAGGCCTACCGCGGCATGGGATCGCTCGGCGCGATGGCCTCGCGCGGTCGCAGAGGTCCTTCCTACTCCAAGGACCGCTACTTCCAGGCCGACGTCACATCCGACGTCGATGTTGATCGCCGAGGGCATCGAGGGCCAGGTGCCCTACCGCGGCCCGCTGGCAGCGGTGGCGCTACCAGCTGGTCGGCGGTCTGCGACAAGCCGATGTTCTACACCGGAGCCTCGACGATTCCGGAGCTGCAGGAGCGCGGCTCGTTCGTCCGGATCACCTCCGCAGGTCTGCGAGGAGTCCCACCCGCACGACATCCAGATGACCGTCGAAGCGCCCAACTATTCAGGCTGATCCCGGGGCAATCTTCACATGTTTGATGTCGGTCGTAGCAAGCGCTGCCGCAGCGGGCCTTCGCTTTCGACGACATCACCATCGTCCCGTCGCGGCGGACCCGCGGCGAAGAGGAGGTCTCACTGCAGTGGCGGATCGACGCGTACATCTTCGACTATCCCGCTGCTCGCCGCCCCGATGGACTCGGTGGTGTCACCGGCCACGCGCCATCCGGATCGGCCAAGCTCGGTGGGCTCGGTGTGCTCAACCTCGAGGGCATCTGGACTCGCTACGACGATCCGCAGCCGTTGCTGGAAGAGATCATCGCGATCGAGGATGCCGTCGAGGCGACCAGGCGGATGCAGAAGATCTACGCCGAGCCGATCAAGTCCGAACTGATCGGCAAGCGCGTCGCGCAGATTCGCGAAGCCGGCGTACCGACCGCCGGCGCACTGTCGCCGCCAGAACACTCAGGCGTACGCCCAAGCGGTGGTGGATTCGGGCGTCGACTTCTTCGTCATCCGCGGCACGACGGTGTCCGCCGAGCACGTCTCTTCTGATCTTGAGCCGCTCAACCTGAAGAAGTTCATCTACGAGCTGGATGTGCCGGTCATCGTCGGCGGCTGCGCCACGTACCAGACTGCGCTGCACCTGATGCGTACCGGCGCGGCCGGCGTGCTGGTCGGCTTCGGCGGTGGAGCGTGCCTACACGAGCACGTCGGTGCTGGGTGTCGCCGTGCCGATGGCCTCCGCGGTCGCCGACGTCGCAGCCGCACGGCGCGACTATCTCGACGAGTCTGGTGGCCGCTATGTCCACGTGATCGCCGACGGCTCGGTCGTACGCTCCGGCGACATCGCCAAGGCGATCGCCTGCGGTGCCGACGCGGTGATGGTCGGCTCGCCGCTGGCAAGGGCGGATGAAGCGCCCGGTCGCGGCTACCACTGGGGACCAGAGGCCTGGCACGACGAAGCTGCCGCGCGGCGAGCGGGCCTGGTCCTCAACCGTCGGCGATCTGCGAGCACATCCTGCTCGGTCCGTCGACGGTGCCCGACGGCACGATGAATCTGGTCGGTGCGCTGCGCAAGGCGATGGCGACCACCGGCTACACCGAGATCAAGGAGTTCCAGCGGGTGGAGATCGTCGTCGGCTGACGGCTTACTCGACTTGATCAGACTCTCAGAGTGCTATAGCCCTCTGAGAGTCTGACAAGTCAGTTGAGCTAGTTGCCGCCACGGGGCAGCAGTCCCTCCATGAGCTTCCAGCGGCTGATCTGACAACCGTCATTACGCGCGAACATGCTCATGACGGCCTGGCCGTTCCAGGTGCCGCTGATGGTGGCTGTCTCTGGGCCTCCATAGATCTGTGTGCACGCCTTGTCCTTCGGCACCGGCGGGAGTGCCGCAGCGCCGTTGGACCTCGAGAGCCTGGCAGGCCGCCTGTGGATCGGGATGGGTACCCCCGGCCGGATTGCAGGTGAGTCGCCAGGTCTTGGTCGAGCCCGAGCCATCATTGATCACGATCGTCAGATCGGTGTCTCCTGGCTCGGGAGCTGCCACTGGATGCCGCGCCGGGCGCCGAGGAAGACGGTGATTCGGGCATTGTGTTAGTCCCTGTGGTCGGGCTGGATGGCTCGCCGATCTGGTTTGTACATCCTGCAACGAGCAGCAAGACAAGAAGGCCAAGCGCCACTAACCGCACGCGGTACACCGCAGTCCTTTTACATGCCCAGCAAATGTATTCGATCTCCCACGCTCCTCCTCGCCCCGCTGCTAGGGTCGAGCCTACTTTTGCTCGACCTGCTGTGCTCGCCGTTAGGGGAGTTGCCGCGAGCGGGATCGAGCAATCCGAGCAGGCATCGAAATCAATCGGGGGATTTTCGTGCTGTTGTTGTCCCGTCGCGCCCATTTCGCGGTTCTCGCCACGAGCCTCGGAGTCGGTGCGTTGCTGACGCCTGGGCCAGTTGCCCGCGGCGTACGCGACACCTGAACCGGTCCAGCCTTCGCTTCCGGCGCCTATCCCAGGCCGCTACATCGTCACGCTGACCGACAAGCCCATCGCCACCTATGGCGGTGACGTCAGGGTCTCCGCGCGACGCGCCCGGACAAGGGCGAGCGGGTAAACGTGAAATCAGGCCGCGCCAAGCGCTACCGGTCCTATCTGAGGAGCAACAGGCCGATGCGGCGGCGCGGGTTGGTGCCAAGCCGTTGAAGCATTACGCCGTTGGTCTCAACGGGTTTGCTACGAGCTTGACACCGGACCAGGCACGTACGCTGCAACGCGCGCCGGGCGTTCTCTCGGTAACCAAGGACCAGCCACGCAAGCTCGCCAGCAACAAGAATCCCGTCGACTTCCTCAAGCTGTCCGGGTCGAGCGGCGTCTGGGCGGCACTTCGGCGGTAAGAAGAATGCTGGCCGAGGTGTGGTTGTCGGGATCTTGGATTCGGGCTATTGGCCGGAGAGCAAGTCCTTCGCCGGTGAGCCGTTGGGCACCGCTCAACCACCGCGGCCGATCCGTACCAGCCGTATCGTGGTGGGCACGGACACGATCAAAATGAAGAAAGCTGACGGCGGCACGTTTACCGGTACGTGCCAGGCGGGTGAGTCCTTCACCGGCCAAGAGTGCAACACCAAGGTGATCGGGGCTCGCTACTTCTCCACCATCTACAAGTCGCAAACCCCGGCCTCGCAGCGCACCGACTTCCTCTCGCCCCGAGACGGCGATGGTCACGGCACCCATGTGGGGTCCACGGCGGCAGGCAATGCCGGCGTTTCGGCATCGGTCGCCGGACACTCTGCTTCGGCAAGATCTCCGGAGCTGCGCCGGCGGCCAAGCTCGCGATCTACAAGGTCGCCTTCACCAGCAAGACTGACGCGAGAGGCCGTCGTCTACACCGGCGATGCCTTGGCCGCTATCGATGCAGCTGATCACCGACGGCGTCGATGTGATCAACTATTCGGTCAGCAGCTCCGATACCCTCAACGATCCGGTCGATTTGGCCTACATGTCGGCGGCATCCGCAGGGATCTTTGTGGCGACTGCCGCAGGAAATGCGGGGCCGGGCGCGGCCACCTTGAACCACGTCGTCCCCTGGGTCACCACCGTCGGTGCGAGCACGGTTGCGCCGCGCGCGGGAACCGTTGTGCTGGGCAACGGCAAGAAGTACGCCGGGATCAGTACGACGGTCTTCGGGAAGGTTGGCTCGGCCCGACTGGTGACCGCCCGGTCGGTCAAGCGCGCCTCAGCAGCCGGCGGAGACGCGGATCGTGTGCGCACCGACAGCCTCAGTCACGCCAAGGCCGCCGGCAAGATCGTGGTCTGCGACCGCGGGGTGGTGGATCGGGTTGACAAGTCGGCCGAGGTCAAGCGGGCGGGCGGCAAAGGCATGGTGCTGGTCAACCTCACCGAAAACTCAACCGATGGCGACACTCATGCCGTTCCGACGGTCCACCTGAACGTGCCCTTTGGCCCAGCCGTCAAGAAGTACGCCAAGAAGTCTCACGCAACTGCCACGCTCAGGGAGGGGAACCTGTCGTCGACACCAAGCAGGTATCCCCAAATAACGAGCTTCTCCTCGCGTGGACCGTCAGTTGGCACCGGGGCGACCTGCTCAAGCCCGACATCGCCGCACCTGGGGTCTCTGTTCTCGCCGCGGTGGCACCACCATCGAGTGACGAACCGAAAGTTCGACTTCTACTCCGGCACCTCGATGGCCTCGCCCCATATCGCGGGTATCGCAGCTCTCTACTTCGGCGTACACCCGAAGTGGTCGCCCATGGCGGTGAAGTCCGCGATCATGACCACGGCGTCAAGAGTCAAGAAGGCCAATGGCAAACGCAGCCGGGACTACCTTGCGCAGGGTGCGGGCAACGTACGCCCCGACCGGATGTTCAATCCAGGCGTGATCTTCGACTCCATGGAGACACGGACTGGCTGGGCCTTCCTCGAGGGCGAGGGCTTCGATACCGACAGCGGCGTCGCGGCGATCGATCCGAGCGACTACAACTCACCTGTCGATCGCGATTGGCAAGCTTGTTGGTTCCCAGACGGTGACGCGCAAGCTGACAGCTGTCGAAGCCAGGCTCCTACCGGACCACGATTTCGGTGCCAGGCGTGACGGCGACGGTGAGCCCGTCGATCGTCAACTTCTCAAGCGCGGGCGAGACGAAGACAGTGAAGATCACGTTGACTCGGAAAGACGCTCCCTTCTCGAAGCCGATCTTCGGGTCGGTGAAGTTTGCCGGAGCAGGCACGGCGGCTCGGGTGCCCATCGTGGTTGTGGCAGAGGCGAGCTGAAGCGCCGAACCTGGGGGGGTTGCCGCCTGAACGTTTCCGTCCGCCTTCCAGGTCGGTGTCAGTTAGTCCTGCAGACTCATCAGCCAGGCCAGCAGGTAGGACCGGACTGTTCCCGTCATCGATCCACTTCTCATCCAGCTTCTCGGCCGTAGCCAGGGCGGCCTTGCGCTGTTGTTCACCTGCTAACGCGGAGTACATCAAGAGGTAGTCGCCGAACTTCTGGTCGAACTTGCCCCGGTCGCCTCGGCGACATTTGCGTCGATCCGCGCCGGGTCGCCCGCTAGGTACGTCGAGGATGGGCTCATGGGGATCACCAAGATGCCCAACATCGCAGCGGGCTCAGGCGAAAACCAGGTGGCGTAATCCCGTTTGCCGCCCCAGTTGAGGGACACGATCTTGTGCCCATAGCCGGAGTAGACAGGCTGCGACTGGTCAAAGTTGGTCCAGTAGGCCGGAGCCCTGCTTGTGCCTCGCTGGAGAGCATCCACGTCGCCTCGGTTTCCAGGTTGGGATTGGCGCTCGCTTTAGCCCAGAGCGCGAGCCCCGTCCATGCCGTGATCGCTTCGGAGCTTGACTCTGGTTGTTGCCGTCCGCGAACGGTGCGGTGCCCGATGCCCACGAGTGGCCGGCGTACGCGTCAAAGGTGCGGCGATCAGGGGAAGTCGGCACGGCTGCCAGCACTGGCCGTTGCCGCCGTTGGCCGACGACCCGATGTCCGCCGCGGAGCAGGTTCACGACGCGGCGCATACTGCTTGGCGAGGACAGGATCGTTTGCCGCAAGCACGCCAGCGGCGTACAAGAAGTAGCCGTAGTGGAAGTGGGTGGTCGTTGAACTCCTCCGGAGCCGAACGACGGCGTCATGCCGACGACACCTCTTGGCATGCTCGTCGTGAGACGAAGCAGAACGCCTCGCGCTTGGCGCAACCCTGCGGGTCTGTCCACTGATCGAGCGAACTCGGTCAGCTTGGCTTTGAGGTCGGCGGCCGGCTGTTCGGCGTCTAGCTGAAGGGCCAGTTGGTAAAGCATTGCGGCGCGGTAGAGCGCCTTGCCGCCGAAGTAGGTGTCGGCGGGAAAGGCCGGCAGGGCGGCAGCGTCCTTCTTGACCTGCGCGCTGAGCTTCTTATGCGCTGCTCGGTGCTGATCGTTCCGAGATCGAGTGAGGCCTTGGGCTCGGACAGGGGAGAGCTCCAGGACAGTTCGGAGCCGGAGCACAACTGCAACGTGCCGTAGATGCTCGGATAGCTGCCGAGGTCGCACGTCGTGCCGGGTGCCAGGCTTTGGCTGCTGATGGGGCATCGCGGCAGGCGCGTATCCCCATCAGCCTCGTACGTCAGCGTGGTCTGCATGTGGTCGCCGTCGAGACGGTAGTCGAGCCCGCTGCCGGTGACTGGATGAGCAGCTAACTGAGCGAGCTTGTCGACCGACCCGCCTTGAGGAACGACGAACCAGGTGGCAGTCCCGCCTTTGTCGAGCTTGACGGTGCCGCCGGAAACCTGCCCGCCGTTGACGACCAGCCCGTAGGTCGTCTCACCTGCCTTGGCGCGTCCATGCATCGCCGGTCCTCGCGAACTGAAGGGTGCTGGTGATCTGGCCGGTCTGCGCCGCGGTATAGCTGACGAAGGGCGACCTTCCGCGATCCGGGTATGACCGAGCACCTTTCCGGCGCTGTCCAGGAGTCGATGGTCACCGTCAGCGTGTCATAGCCGCTGACCTGAGCGTTCGCGGCGCCCGCATCTACGGCTCACGTCCGGCCGGAAGCCGCCGCTGATGTTCTTTCGGTCGTCGTGACAACCGGTTGGCCAAAGGCAAAGCCGGAATCGGTAAGACCGAACGACAGCGGAAGTGGAAAGACCGGCTGGGGCTTGGCACCGAAGACCAGGCCGGAGAACCAGCGGTTGGTCGGCGGCACGAGACCCTCGGCCAGACGTTTGGCGGGGAGCTCCTTGATCGTCTTGTGTACGACCCCATCGACGGCCGGCCCACCTGATCTTGACCGAATACCTCGCCGGCGGAGGCTTGGTGTCGGATGGGAGCCGGCGGAACTCGGTCTTGGACTGCATGCCGTGGTCATGATCGCCACGGCGAGTGCTACAACCAGTCCGAGGACTGAGAGGCGGTGTCGGAAGCCGATCATGTCAGGCCGATCTGTTGGAGGAAGTCGAATGCCAGATCGCTGACACCGGCCAGCGGCCCGTCGTCTCGCAACTGGATGCAGTCGCGACGACCGGGGTTCCCGACTTTGTCAGGTCGCCGAGGTTGCCCTTTGTGCAGCTCCGGGCTGTCCACCCGGACCTGCGTGGCGGCTTGGCCGTTCTCGGTGGCCACCTCGATGGTGCTCACGGTGCCGGCAATGCTGATGTTGTTGGGCAGCAGAATGGTGGCCATTCGCACCCTTTCGTCATCCGGCCGTAGTCGCGCGGGCTGAGCAGATAGTGGCGCGTCGATGTACTGCGAGTTGGTGACGGTGATCTTTGCGCAGGGTTCACCAGTCGCCGAGCGAGTTGCCGAGTCGGGCCTGCAGATAGCTGACCTCGCCGGCGACCGTTGCGCGGTAGGTCAGCGTGCCCATCGGCGGTGTCCACGTCGTACGCGGGCGAGCTCTGCATCTTCAGACCGTTGGCCACGTCCTGCTTGCAGGGACACGCTCTGGATGGTGAAGAGCTTGTCGCCGGTCGCCACCGAATCGCCATCCCGACGTACTGCTTGGTCACGGTGCCGCCGTACGCGGCTCCGACGCTGTAGGTGTCGGCGCTGATCGTGGCCGACAGGCTGGCGGCCTTGGTCTGCCGCTGGTTGAAGATCAGCGTGAGCACGGCGACCAGCAGCAAAACGCCGAGCAGTCCGGCGAGCAGCCGAAGCCGATTGATCCAGGTCATGAGGAAACTGCCTCTCTGTCTTCGTGCGGCGCAGCGGCGCGGAGCGGCCGAGGGCGACGTCCTCATCCGTGTGCTGCGGGCCGAGTGTCGGTTCCAGCTCAGGCGGGATGGCGACCGTCGTCCGCAGGCTGGCTCGGCAAGGCTCGCTCGGCGGCGGCCGCCGACCTCAGGCTTCCGGGTGCTTGATGCGCCACGCCTCGCGGCAGGCGACGATCATGAAGCTGCCCAGGATCAAACGTGTTGGTGACGTTCCAGGCGGTGGCTAGGGTCAGCTGAGAGTTGTCGAGACTCGCGCCAGATCAGGCGACGAGCGAGGTCAGCAGCAGGAAGAAGAACACCAACACCTGCGGAATCAGCGAAGTTGAACGGTGATGAGAGTCTTCGACGCACCGCCGGTCACGTGCCAGCGCTGTTGCTTGCCGGCAAAGGCGTTGATCAAGGCCTGCACGTAGATGGGGAACGACACGGCAGCCAACATCAGCGCCTCCCAGCGAAACGAGCCGAGGGTGTAGAACGCGAGCAAGATCTGCATCAGGTAGAAGCCGGCGTAGAAGAGCAACCAGGTCGTCACGTCGATGCTCAAGTTGACCGGCCGGAGGTCGAAAAGATCTCCAGCGGCGGCACCAGCAGCAAGAGCCCTGGTGCAATGCCGGCCAGGTAGTGGGTGGCCGTGACCAGGTACATGATCCGCTGGTCGGTGGTCAGCTTGCGGCGCGGACTGGAGCGGGTTGTGGGTGAGCATGATCTCGAAGCCGCCGGTCGCCCAGCGCACAGCTGCTTGCTGGTAGGCCTCAATGGTTTCCGGGCGCATCGCCGATCGCCAGCGTTTTGGGGATGTAGATCGTCTTCCAGCCACGTTCGTGCAGCATCAACGAAGTCCAGACATCCTCGGACTTGGAATCGGTGTAGATGCCACCCACGTCATTGATCGCCGAGCGGCGGAAGATCACGTTGGTGCCGACACAGAACGCCGCATTGAAGTGGTTGCGGCCGGTTGGATGAACTTGTAGAAGACTGGCCTGCATAGCAGCCCGCGCCGCCGGGACACCATGTTGATCAGATTGCCGTAGGTCTGGGGCGTTTGGACGAAGGCGACATTGCTGTTCACGAAGAACGGCACGGTTTCGACAAGGAAGTCCGGCTGCGGCACGAAGTCCGCGTCGAAGACGCAGAAGAAGTCGCCTTTGGCGATCGACAATGCGTGGTTGATGTTGCCGGCCTTGGCGCCGTTGCTGCTGAGCCGGCGCACGTAGTGGCAGCCGAGTTCCTCGGCCAGCGCCTGCACCTCCATCCGAGCGGCCGTCGTCGAGGATCCAGGTGCGGTGCTTGCCCTTGATCGCTATCGCCGCCGCGGCGGTGGCATGGATCTTGGAGAGTTCTTCACCGTAGACGGTGATAAAGACGTCGACGGTGATCTCCTTGCCCCTGAGCATGATCGGCCAGACGTGCGGCAGCTCCTTGAGGCCCGCAGCCTTGATGGCCTTCTTGTCGAACATCGCGTTCTGTGACTCGTAGAAGGCAAAGTCACGGGGACTCTTGGCACCGGACAAGATCGTCCACATCGCCAGCAGGGCGTGGGTGATCAGGATCGTCTCGGCCGTGATCACCAGCGCGTACGGCAGGAAGTCGCCTCTGTTGCGCTGGGTTGAGCAGAAACGCTGGGCGTAGAGCAGGATGCCGAGCGTTGCGACCAACGCGATCAAGATCGTCACTGGCGAGTAGGGGGTTGGTCGTCTCTGCTCGTCGGGTAACAGGCACGTGTTTGTCGACGCGTGCATAGTCGTGGGCGGGTCTGGCCATGATGGTGACTCTCCACAGTTCAGAGTTGGCGGGGACCGTCGGACGGGAATGTGGCCAGCGTGCTTTGCTTCGCTCTTGACCTCGGACTGTGGTGAGATCACGTGCTAGAGCGTGCTGCTCGGCATACTGGCTCGACTCGACGCGCGCGGCTGCGTTGCCACCGGGGAGAGGATTCGTGCCTCATTGGCGAAACCCCGAGGCCGGCCTGCCCATGGGCTCCCGGCCGGTTTGCTCACCGATCTGGTGAACGGCTCGTCGCGCTCAGTTCGCTGCTCATGGCGGCCGTCTGCGCTTCGATACCTTCAGCGTAGGGGCTGGCCTGGAGCGAGTCAATCGAAACGAAACGCCGGCTCTGGCGGAACGCATCCGGGAGTATCCCGAGGTCGCGCTGGACACACGTCAAGATCATGACTGAGTATTACGTTCGTCGTCAGTGGCACCGCGCACGCCAAGCGGGTTCCTCGCAGGGCAGCAGGCTTCTTCGGGCTACGCTCTCCGGGACTGCGATCGTCAACTGGTATTAACCAGTGGTTGTTGAACGATCCCAAGAAGGCAGCGGCGCCTCTTGTGTCCAAGCTCACACATCAAAGAGCCGGGGTGGCGCGCCACTGGTTAGGCTGAGCGCCATGGATGACCCGGTGGCCGAGGAGTTGCTGCGGCTGCGGATGAGCATCGACAACATGGATGCGGCCCCTGGTGCATCTCCTCGCCGAGCGGTTCAAGGTCACCCAGCAAGTCGGTGAGCTCAAGGCAGCGCACGGTATGCCGCCCGCGGACCCCGCACGCGAGGCCCAACAGATCGCGCGCCTGCGGGCGCTGGCGGAGGACGCCAAGCTTGACCCCGAGTTCGCCGAGAAGTTCCTGAACTTCGTTATCGCCGAGGTAGTACGCCATCATGAGGCGGTCATCAGCCAGAACTTCGGCGAGCCTGAGGCGCACGTTTCCCACCAGCAACGCACGCAACCGAACCGGCCCATTCGGTCCTGAGGATCCGGATCACAGGCTGGCTGCCAACGCCCGGCCCGTGACACGGCCAGTGAATAGGCAGCCGCCCAGAAATGTGCCTTCGAGGGCTCGGTAGCCGTGCATTCCGCCGCCACCGAATCCGGCCGCCTCGCCCACCGCGTACACACCCCGCAGAGCCGTGCCGTCCGGGCGCAGCACTCGTCCATCCAGGTCGGTTTCCAAGCCGCCAAGAGTCTTTCTCGTCAGCACGTGCAGCCGGATTGCGACCAGCGGCCCACTCGATCCAGCTCGACCAGCGCCCGGATCCTCGGGATCGAGCAATTCGTGCGGCGGGACGACCCGCATCAACCGGTCACCAATGAACCGGCGCGCGGCAGCCGTGGCTACCACCTGTGGATCCTTCCCGAGCCCACTGCGTACCTGAAGATCGCGCGCCTCGATCACCCGCCGTAACGACTCGCCGTCGACCAGGTGCTCACCGACCAGCTGATTCATCTGCGCAGCCAGCTCCAGGACCAGATGCCAGCCGAGACGAAGTCGACGCCTCGCTCCTGGAACGCCCGCACCTCGGGCGTCGGACCGGGCCGTATCCGGCTGGCCAGCAGTCGCAGGTTCTTTGCCGTGAGATCGCCGTTCTGCTCCGATCCAGAGAGCGCGATCTCTGTTGCCAGCGTCGCTTGATCCAACACGAACCACGAGTAGTCATAGCCGCTGCCGACGACATGTCGCAGCGCACCCAGTGCATCGAAGCCCGGAAACAGTGGCACCGGAAACCGTTGCCCGCGGGCATCCAGCCACAACGATGACGGTCCGGCGAGAATCCGGATGCCGTGGTGGCTCCAGATCGGGAGTGGTTGAGGATTCCCTCGGGATAGTGCCACATCCGATCGAGGTTGATCACCCGTCCACCCGGCGGCTTCGGTGATCTTCAGGCCCGATCCGTCCACATAATCCGGCACCCCGGCGATCATGTGCTGCGGCGGCGAGCCCCAGCTCGCTGGCCAGCTCCGCCTGACGAGGTCGAAGTTCCCGCCGATCCCGCCGCTCGCCACCACTACGGCCTGGGCTGAATAGGCTGAACTCCCCGACAGAGGCTGCGCGAAGTCTGTACGCCGCGAGGCACCTCGGTCGGCTCCAGGATCTGGCCGGAGACGCGTACACCGGAATCGTCCACCTCCAGCGAGGTGACCTGGTGCCGGGATCGAATGCGCACTCGCCGAGAGTTCATGACGCTGCCCGCGAAGGGCTCCAGCAACGCGGGCCCGGTGCCCCAGATGATGTGGAAGCGTGGCACCGAATTGCCATGTCCAGGAGTGGCGTAGCCGCCGCGTTCGGCCCACTGGACCACCGGGAACCAGCGGACGCCCAGCCCGTGCAGCCAGCTCCGCTGCTCGCCGGCAGCAAAGTTGACGTACGCCTCAGCCCAGCGCCGCGGCCAATAGTCCTCGCCGCGGTCAAAGGCGGCGCTGCCCAGCCAGTCGGCCAGGGCAAGCTCTTCGGAGTCGTGGATCCGGAGCCGCCGCTGCTCCGGAGGAATTCACCATGAACAGCCCGCCGAGCGACCAGTACGCCTGGCCACCTATTGATTCGAGCGGCTCGCTGTCCAAAATGATCACCGAACGATCGCTCGCTGCCAGTTCGTAGCCGACGACCAGACCCGCCAGTCCAGCGCCGACCACGATGACGTCACTGTCCATGAGTCGAAATGCTGCCACGCCCCTTTGTCAGTGTTCGCTCGCGCATAGCGCAGCCTGAGAGCCGCTGTCTTCCTCCCTCTCTCGCAGGCGCTGAGCTTGTCGGGTTTGGCCCGCTCCCCTTGCGACGGCGCCCGCTCATTCGGTCGTCCAGACAGCGCCGCGCGCCGCCGACGCTGCGAACAGTCCTCGTGCACCGGCAGGTACCGCCATTACTCTGGGCTCCATGACCGAGGCAGCGTAGTTTCGTCCTCCGATCTGAGCCGACTGGGGCGCTGCTCACCGCGACTGGGCCGGCGATGGAGCTGCGCTCGCCACTCACCGGACAGCCGATGGGCGAGCTACCTACGTCTACGGCAGCCGATGTCGAGGTTGGCGCACAGCTGGCCCGCCGGGCTCAGGGTCACCGGGCCGCTCGGCCAATCGACGGCAGGCCCAACTGCTGCCTCGATTTCCATGATCATATTTTGGACAAACGGGACTACTTCATCGACTTGCTGCAATCGGCCGGGAAGGCGCGGTTGAGTGCCGCCGAGGTACTGCACGTTGCACTCACCTCGCGCTATTACGGACGCACGGCACGTCGCTACTTGCGCTCGGAGCGTGGCGAAGGCCTCGTGCCACTGCTGACCCGACTCGATCGGCATTACGTACCAAAGGGTGTCGTCGGTGTTATCGGGCCGTGGAACTATCCGTTGACCATGGCGATCTCCGACGGCTTGGCGGCTCGTCGCCGGTAACGCGATCATGCTCAAGCCTGATCATCAGACTCCGTTGGTCGCTCTGGCAGCGAGTGGAACTACTGCGTTCGACCGGCTTGCCGACGGATCTCTGGCGAGGTGGTGCACGGTCGGGGGCGCCGTGGTAGGGCCGCGACTTGATCGACGTCAGCGACTACGTGTGCTTCACGGGATCGACTGCCACGGGACGTACGGTGGCTACCCAGTGTGCCGCGCCGGCTTGATCGAGCTGCTCACTGGAGCTGGGCGGCAAGAATCCGATGGTGATCTTGGACGACGCAGACGTCGAATCGACCGCGGAGGGCGCGGTGCGAGCATCGTTCTCCAACGCCGGCCAGCTCTGCGTGGCGACCGAGCGGATCTACGTTGTCGAGCCGCTCTTCTCGAGCCGTTCATCCGAGCCTTCGTCGCGCGAACCCGAGGCGATCCGGCTCGGCAAGTGCGCCCTGACTTCGACACACGACATGGGCAGCTTGATCAACCATGATCAGCTGGAACGCGTCCGCGCGCACGTCGAGGATGCGAGGGCAAGGGTGCGACGGTACTGCACCGGGGGACGGCATCGGGAGGATCTTGGTGAGTTGTTCTCACGAGCCCACCATGTCTTGACCGACGTCACTCCGGAGATGGACTGCTACGCCCAGGAGGCGTTCGGTCCCGTCGTGAGTGTTTACCCGGTGGCCAGTGAGGAAGAGGCTGTGGCGCAAGCCAACGACTCCGACTATGGCCTGAACGCCAGCGTGTGGACCACCGATCATGATCGCGGCCGCGGCGTAGCGAGCAAGATCAAGTGTGGCACTGTGAACGTCTAACGAGGGCTACGCCGCCACGTTCGGCAGCATCGACAGCGCCGATGGGCGGCATGAAGGACTCTGGCCTAGGACGCCGCCAGGGTGCGCGACGGCATCCGGCGCTTCGTCGACGTCCAGTCCGTCGCCACCCAAACCGGAGTTCCCATCGCTCCCAGTCACGGCTTGGACGGCAAGTCCTTCACCTCGGTTATGACCGGGATGCTCGCGGGTCATGAAGAGGCGGGCCGCGCTTGGCGCCTCTCGAAGCGTCGCCCTTCGACGGGCTCAGGGCGCGAGGAGTAGCGCGATGTCCGCACCTGACGTCGGACCTTCCACGGCGCCTTCAAGTCGCGCATTAGACTCATCGCTTCCAGACCTGGGCGGTGGAGAGGGACGCGAGATGACCCAGCGAGACCACGATCTGGTGTTGGTGGTCGACTTCGGGGGCACAGTACGCGCAGTTGATCGCTCGTCGGGTACGCGAGGCGAAGGTCTACTCCGAGATCGTGCCGCACACCGCCTCCGCGGCCAGACATCTTGGCGCGACGAGCCGAAGGCGATCATCCTTTCCGGAGGGCCGTCATCGGTATACGAGCACGGCGCTCCGCAGCTAGATGTCGGCACTTGGTCGACGAGCGGTACCCAGCGCTTCGGCATCTGCTACGGCTTCATGGCGATGGCCCAGGTCCTCGGCGGATCCGTCGCCCGAACCGGCATGCGTGAGTACGGTCGGACCGCAGTAAGCGTGACCGATTCCAGCACATCTGCTTGCCGGATTGCCGCCGACGGTGAGTGCCTGGATGTCTCACGGCGACGAAGTCACCGCACCCCCGGACGGCTCTCGGGTGATCGCCACGTCGGCGCGCGCAGCCGTTGCCGCGTTCGAGGATCACCGGACCGCCGCCTGGCTGGTGTTCAATGGCACCCCGAGGTGTTGCACACCGAGCGTGGCCAGCAGGTCCTGGAGAACTTCTTGTTCACCATCGCCGGCTGCACTCCCGATTGGACTCCGGCGAACATCATCGACGAATCGGTGCTGGCCATTCAGCACCAGGTCGGCGGCAAGCACATCATCTGCGGACTCTCCGGTGGCGTCGACTCTGCTGTCGCGGCCGCGCTCGTGCAGCGGGCGGTCGGCAGCCAGCTCACCTGTGTCTTTGTTGATCATGGTCTGCTGCGCCAGGGCGAGGCCGAGCAGGTGGAGCGGGACTATCGTGGCGGCGACCGGGGTGGACCTGAAGGTGGTCGATGCGTCAGAGCAATTCCTCGCCGCGCTCGCTGGCGTGGCCGATCCGGAGCAGAAGCGCAAGATCATCGGCCGAGAGTTCATTCGGACCTTCGAGGCGGCTGCTCGCGAGGTGGTCGGTGAGGCCGGCGAGGTCGAGTTCCTGGTGCAGGGCACGCTCTATCCCGACGTCGTCGAGTCCGGTGGCGGTCAAGGTGCGGCCAACATCAAGAGTCACCACAACGTCGGCGGCTTGCCCGAAGACCTGCAGTTCCAGCTCGTCGAGCCGCTGCGCACGCTCTTCAAGGACGAGGTGCGGGCCGTGGGTGCCCAGCTGGGCCTGCCGCCGGGAATCGTCTGGCGGCATCCTTTTCCCGGACCGGGTCTAGCCATCCGGATCATCGGCGAGGTCACTCGAGGAGCGGCTGGCGGTCTTACGTCGAGGCCGATGCCATTGCCCGAGCAGGAACTGACGGCCGCCGGGCTCGACCGCGACATCTGGCAGTTCCCGGTAGTGCTGTTGGCCGATATCCGCTCGGTCGGCGTGCAGGGCGACGGCCGCACGTACGGCCACCCCATCGTGCTCCGCCCGGTGACCAGCGAGGATGCGATGACCGCAGACTGGGGCCGGCTCCCGTACGAGGTCCTTGAGACGATCAGTACCGCGCATCACGAACGAGGTCGACGAGGTGAATCGGGTCGTCGTGGACATCACGAGCAAGCCGCCGGGCGACCATCGAGTGGGAGTAGCGCAAAGATTCTCAGAATCGCCCCTGAGCCAGACGTGCGGTCGTTGCTCTGAGCGTGTCATCAGACGACGACGCTCTCGCTCGGGGGCGATTCTGAGAAAAGCCGTCGGAAGGCCGCGCCGAGCGGTTGAGGCAGCGTAGTCAGTCGCCGAGGGCCGCCTCAGCCGCCCGTGCCAGAGCGCCGTACTGCGACTGGTGTTCTGGCGGCACCTGTACCCACGCCTTCATCGGCCGGCCCGCCATCGGCTCAAAGAGGTGCGCCCCCTCGAGGGTTAGCGCACGCGCATGATCCTCACCGGCGAGCTTGAAGATCATGTCCTCCCCGTACAGGCCACAGAACGCCTTGCCGCCGCGCCGCTTGATGCCCGGCACTACCGAACATGGACGCCTTGACCACATCTCGCTCGCCTGACAGATCCTCGAGCAGTGCCGTGAACCGGGCGATCCCGGCCTCTGTCGGCTTGGACATGTGGTACGGCTGCGTCATATCCGGGCGTATTCGGGCATCCGGTGTCTGAGGGTACGTTTCGCAGCACGGCCGTAAGGACGGACCGTGCATGAGCGCTTGATGGGTACGTATCACAGCACAGCCGGCAAGACGTACCCACCATCTGGCGGTATGAAAATGACCTCGACGCCAGCTGGAGCGGCACACCTAGACTGAGGGACGAAAGCATCGTTGCGCACGCGGGTGCTGCAACAGGCCTCGATCGGGAAACACCGCATATGAAGAAGGATTAACCGTGTCCGAGATCACCAGCCCCACCACACCTACCGGCCTGACCGGCACCGCTCGTGTCAAGCGCGGCATGGCTGAGATGCTGAAGGGCGGAGTGATCATGGACGTCGTCACGGCGGACCAGGCCAAGATCGCAGAGGACGCCGGCGCGGTTGCTGTGATGGCGTTGGAGCGCGTGCCTGCCGACATCCGAGCACAGGGCGGCGTGGCCCGGATGAGTGATCCCGACATGATCGAAGAGATCGTCGCCGCGGTTTCCATTCCCGGTCATGGCGAAGGCCCGAATCGGCCATTTCGTTGAGGCTCAGGTGCTGCAGTCACTGGGCGTGGACTACATCGACGAATCCGAGGTGCTTGACCCCGGCCGACTACGCCAACCACATCGACAAGTGGCGGTTCACCGGTGCCCTTCGTGTGCGGCGCCACCAATCTTGGCGAGGCGCTGCGCCGGATCGCCGAAGGCGCCGCCATGATCCGCTCCAAGGGCGAGGCCGGCACCGGCGACGTCTCCAACGCCGTCACGCACATGCGCCAGATCCGAGCCGAGATTGCTCGGCTCACCTCTATGGCATCCGATGAGCTGTACGTGGCCGCGAAGGAGCTGCAGGCCCCGTACGAGCTGGTCGCTGAGGTCGCGCGGCTAGGCAAGTTGCCCGTCGTGCTCTTCACCGCCGGAGGCATCGCGACCCCAGCCGACGCCGCGATGATGATGCAACTCGGGGCTGAAGGGGTCTTTGTCGGCTCGGGAATCTTCAAGTCCGGCAATCCGGCCGAGCGCGGCGGCGGCGATAGTCAAGGCGACCACCTTCTACGACGACCCGGACGTGATCGCGAAGGTCTCCCGCGGGCTCGGCGAAGCCATGGTCGGCATCAATGTCGACGACATTCCAGAGCCGCATCGGCTCGCCCAGCGCGGCTGGTGAGCAGCCGGCCTGTCGTTGGTGTCCTCGCCCTCCAAGGTGACGTACGCGAGCATCTTCGCGCGCTGACGGCCTGCGGCGTCGATGTCCGACCCGTACGCCGCCCTGCCGAGCTAGCTGGACTGAGCGGGATCGTGCTGCCCGGCGGGGAGTCCACCACGATCGACAAACTGTCGCGAATCTTCGGCTTGCGCGAGCCCTTGATCGACGCGTTGCGCGCCGGGCTGCCGGCGTACGGCTCGTGCGCCGGGATGATCTTGCTCGCCAAGCATGTGCTGGACGGCACTCAAGATCAACAAACCTTTGGCGCGCTCGACATCACCGTACGCCGCAACGCTTTCGGTCGTCAGGTCGAGTCGTTCGAGACTGATGTTGATCTTGACGGGATCGAGGGCGGTCCAGTCCATGCGGTCTTCATCCGCGCACCGTGGGTGGAGAGCATTCACGACGGTGTGGAGATTCTGGGTGCCGTGGTACCACCAGGCCTCGATGAGTCGAAGATCATCGCCGTACGCCACGAGAACGTCATGGCCACCTCGTTCCATCCCGAGGTCACCGACGATCTGCGGATCCACCGGTACTTCGTCGATCTGGTGCGCGCTGCCCGGTGATCAGCTAGCGCCGTGGTCAGCTAGCTGAGGCTCAGCTGCGGTCGGTCTGCTGGCCGCCTTCGGAGGTACTGGGTGGCTTCCGCTTCAGCCTCACTGTCGCTGACACTGCGCCTTCGGTTTCAGCTGGTCGCTCCTCAGGCCCCGCGGGCTCCGGCGCCGACTCAGTGGCATCCTCCTCGTGGGCCGCCGGTACGACGGGCGCCTCGGGCTCGGAAGGACCGACAGGCTGCGGCTCAGCCGCAGCTGGTTCCGGCTGGGCGTGACGGGCTCCGGTGCGGGCTGCCGCTGTTCCCACGGCGCGCCCTCGCTGCCCCAGACGGAATCCTCAGCCGACGCCGGCGGCGCTGGCGGATTGCATCGGCGGCCCAGCCGCTGAGGAAGGTGGCGGGGCGTACGCCGGTTGGGTCTGCTGGCGGTGCCGTCGGGAAGCCGGTCTCTTGAGCCTGCGGACCCCCGACCGGCGGATAAGTCGGCGACGTCGGCTGTGAGCCCTCCTCGGGCACCACGAACAACGCGATGATGTAGAGGATGACCGGCACGCCGGTGAAGAGTGAGATCACTACGGTGAGCACCCGCACCAGCGTCGGGTCCATGTTGAGGTAGTTCGCGACTCCGGCACAGACCCCGCCCAGGATTCGGTTGGACTTGCTTCGCTCCAACCTCTTTGGCGCCTGCGGCGGGTAGGGGCTGCTCATGAGACACCTTTCACTTGGGGCTAGCTATTGACGGTTTCGGGAAAGGACAAGGCCCGCAACGCCGACCGCGACCAGACCCATGGGAGCCACGATCCTGATCACCTGCCAGTTGAGCGGTCCGACAAAAGTGAGCCAAAGCGATCCGAGCGCCACGCAGCTGAGCAGGATGCCGAAGATCAAGGCAACGACATCGTAGGTTTTTCTCATCGTTGCACCTCGATATTGCCGGCGTCTACGGACAGATCGAGTGTCAAGGTGTGCCGCCCCGCTTGCGCCGGCTGAGGATCGCTGAGCTGGCCGCTGAGATCAGAGCCCCCTGCACTTCTGCGCCGAAGGCGCGCACGGCACCAAGATCGGCTTTGTAGTTGATCACGACAGTTGGCGTCCCTCGGCACAGTGACGTCAATCGGTCCAGCATCAACATGCGCCCGGTAGGTCGCATCACCAGTTACCGCGAGCTGACTGAGATCGACCGAAAGCTCGCCGAAATCTTGGGAATCGCCGGCGGCAGGCAGCTCAGCCAGGTTTGCGTACACGTGGGTTGAGCTGGCACGCAGTGGGTATGCGAAATGCTGGCCCGGCGGCAGTGACGAGCACCGCAGCGATTGCGAGCACGACGCCGAGTGGCAGCAAACCGCGTGCTCGGCCCAGCCAGGTGGCGGCCACCAGCGTCGGGCCGATGATCAGCAACGCAGCTGCCAGGTAGCCGGCCAGCGGGATGGCTACGCCGAGTGCCTGGGCTATTCCGAGCCCGGACAAGGTCACGCCGAGCATGATCAGCGAGACCAGCCGGAGTCGTCGGGCTGAGCGAGTGTCAGACAGCTTGATCGGCGCGGCGCGGGGAGATTCGACGTAGCAGGCCAACCGGATCGGGTTCAGCCAGGAAGGCAGTGTGCTTCAGCGGGCCTGCGGCTCGGTCGGAATGCGTGACAGGTTTGGCTGTGGGGGACTGGGCCATTCAGCGGGCGGTTCGGCAGCCGCCGAGCGGGAGCCGATGATGCTGTGGTGGGCCGTGACTGGAGCTCGTTGTCGTGGCAGCGGTGACTTCGACGGCTGTGTTCCTCGATCCGGCGTTGCCATGCCTCAGCAGCTTGGGTGAAAGGCGTCGGCGGTCCTGAGATACTCCACGAACTGCGGAACCGGTGGGCTGTGGCGCAGCAGGTCAGGGACTCTGCTGGCGAGCTCGGCAGTGTTACGGACCGCTTGTCGTGGCGGCCCTTAGTAAGCCGAAATACCAGATCACCGCGATCACGATGGCGGGTCCGATGGTGAAAGGGCTGAGCCAGCCGAAGATCATGGACATCGCAAGGCTGGCGATGACGACGAGCGTGATCCACAGCTCCCGTGGCCAGCGTCGTACCGATTCACCGAACAGGTCCTCGACCAGGTGCCTTGTCGCTGCCCTCGAGCGGTATCAACAGCCAACCCGCGAGATACAGGACAAGGCCAACTCCGCCACTGAGCGCCAACAAGACCCATCCGACGCGGACCAGTAGCGGATCGACTCTCCAGTGCTGGGCGACACCGCCGCAGAGGCCTGCGAGCTTTGCGTCAGTCGCGCTGCGACGGATCGTCCAGATTGAGCTCATGCGCTCCATCCTGCCCAGCGGGCTACCCTCGAACTATCAGGGACCACCCCCAAATGCTCCCGGCTGTTCGCGCGACCATGGAACCGTTCCCGCCGTCGCAACGTCCAAGTCCATTTGGCTAGGGGAGAAGTCGGGGACCACCCTGCTAGCCGTAAGCCCAGTACGCGTGTGAGGGTAGGAGATCATGACGGCCACGGACTCGAGCCACCTCGAGCCTGACATTCACGACTCCGAGACTGGGCCAACGCAGCAGACCGACACTTCCGGCGACGCTTCAGAATCGCCCTGTTGTCAGCGCGGAATCGCGCCTCCTCGCGGCTGCGCTGTCGACGGCAGGCGTCGACCAGCGAGTCCGAGTCTGACGAAGAGGCTTCGGAGGAGCGGCCGCGAGCGACTCGGGTAGCCGAGGGCGCCTGGCTCGGCGGGGTCTGTACGGGCTTGGCTCGGCATCTTGGCTGGCCGTTGCTGGCGGTCAGGATTGCATTCGTCGCATTGGCGACATTCCAATTCATCGGCGTCATCGCGTACGGCGCGTTGTGGCTGCTCCTGCCACCGGAGTCGACGGTCAAGGCGCCTGGTCTGGAGTCCGCCAGTCGTGCTGGCATGCGGGACCAAACCAAGCCGAAACGTCGCATCGACTGGGGCATGCTGCTGGCGCTGATCGCCCTCGGCGTCGGCCTGCTGTGGATCATGCAGAACACCGGGCTCGGCGTCAGTTCGCAGCTGTTCTGGCCGGTCGCCTTTGCCTGCGCCGGTGCCGCACTGGTCTGGCGCCAGGCCGACACGGCACAGCAGAAGCGTTGGCGTGACGAGGCGGGTGGCAAGGCGTGGCTGGCACCCTTCGTCGCTCGCGGTGGCTGGCCGTCGCTGGTCCGGGTGATCGTCGGTCTCGGGCTCGTTGGCGCGGCATTTGGCATTGTGCTCGCCCAGCGAGGCCAGATCTCGCAACTGCCGGAAGTCATGGCGATGACGATGCTCGCCCTGGCCGGCCTGGCCATTGTCCTGGCACCGTGGCTGCACCGCTCTCGTACTGCCTCAACCAGGCCAGGGCTGAGCGGGTTCGGGCAGATGCCCGTGCGGACATGGCGGCCCATCTGCACTGACTCGGTGTTGCAAACACTGGCCATGATCCAGCGCCAAGCCGACGACCCAAAGGCCGTCCAGCAGCTGGCCCGTCGCCAGGAGCGAGAGCTGCGCAACTGGCTGTACGGCGACGAGTTGCCGGAAGCGACGCTGAAGGCCGCGCTGACCGCCGCCGCCGCAGAAGTCGAGGACGAGCGCGGCGTGCCGGTCGAGCTGGTCACGGTTGGCGACTGCGATACCTCCGATGCGATTCAGGCCCTGGTACGCGCCGCCCGCGAAGCGATGGTCAACGCAGCCAAGCACTCCGGGGCCGACAAGATCGATGTCTATGCCGAAGTGGATGAGGATTCTGTCGAGGTCTTCGTCCGGGATCGCGGAAAGGGATTCGACGTCGAGACGGTCGCCGAAGATCGGATGGGCGTCAAAGGAAGCATCATCGACCGCATGGCGCGGCACGGCGGCTCCGCAACGATTCGTTCGGCACCGGACGACGGCACCGAAGTACGACTGGAGATCAAGAGATGACTGAGACCACAAGACAGCCGACCTCGCAGCCGACGTCGCAAGCAGCCAGTCCGCCCCAGCGCGGACCCGTACCGCGGTGGTCATCGTCGATGATCACGCCATGTTCCGTACCGGTGTCAAGGCCGAGATCGGCCGTTCGGTCGCCGTTGTCGGCGAGGCCGCCGATGCCGACCGGAGCCATCGCCGTGATCTTGCAAACCCGGCCGGATGTGGTGCTGCTTGATGTGCACCTGCCTGGCGGGGAGGCGTCGAGGTCATCCGCAAGGTGCACGAGAAGAATCCAGAACAGAAATTCCTCGCTCTCTCTGTCTCCGACGCGGCGGAGGATGTCATCGGCGTGATCCGGGCCGGCGCCCGCGGTTACGTCACGAAGTCGATCAGCGGCAGCGAACTTATCGACGCGATCCGCCGAGTCGCCGAGGGCGATGCGGTCTTCTCGCCGCGACTGGCCGGGTTCGTGCTCGGATGCCTTCTCGGGATCGATAGATCTGGCGACGGTCGACGAAGATCTAGACCGACTCTCGCAGCGCGAGCGGGAGGTGCTGCGGCTGATCGCGCGCGGCTACGCGTACAAGGAAGTGGCCAAGGAGCTGTTCATCTCGATCAAGACCGTCGAGACCCACGTGAGCAGCGTGCTGCGTAAGCTGCAGCTCTCCAACCGCCATCAATTGACCCGCTGGGCAACCGACCGTCGGCTCGTCTGGGGACTTCGACGAACCGCTCTGCGAGCGTCGGTAGCGCCACTGGTCGGTCGGAGGAGCGATGAGCGAAACGCTCTGCCGCCTAGTAGCTGTGCCATTGCTCGTTCGCGAAGGTGACGGCGCCACCAGCTCCGGACGCCGCGCGCGCAGGCCAAATCAAACTAGTGTCGGGCCGTGCAGTTCGCGCAGCACCTCTTGGTGCTGTTCCACCTGATCGGCTTTGCTGCCTTGCTCGGCGGCGTGCTCGTCCAAGTGAGGTCCAAGGAGCCTGAGGTCAACGCGTCGATGCTGAACGGGTCGTTCACGCTCCTTATCACCGGCCTGGCACTGGTCACCGTGGAGGAGCTCGGGGCCGGATCAGCGGTGAACTACGTCAAGATCGACGATCAAGCTGCTCATGATCGGCGCGATCGTCGTCGCTGGTGGCCAAGAACCGGAAGTTCGCCTCGATCCCGCGCGGACTCTGGGGCCTCATCGGCGGCCTCACACATCAGCGAACGCCGCAGTGGCTGTGCTATGGCAGTAAGGTCGATCGTGGGGTGAAGTCGTGACCGAAAGTTACCGTGCCATGAAGGAGTTCTGCGCAGATGAGACTTTCGGCTCGAGTGGACTACGCGCTGCGGGCGATGTCGGAGCTCGCCGCAGCCAACGCGCCGCGTACGGTGGAGCAGCTGTCCGAAGCTCAACGACTTCCTAACAAGTACCTTGAGGCCATCCTCGGCGAGCTGCGTCGTACCGGCCTACTGCGCAGCCAACGCGGCCCCGATGGCGGCTACCGACTGGCGCGGCCAGCTGAAGCAATAAGCATCGCGGACGTGATCCGGGCCCTCGACGGAGAGCTAGCCAACGTACGCGGCAGTCGCCCGGAAAATCTGGCCTACATTGGCTCGGCCGCCGCCTTGCAGGAGGTCTGGATCGCATTGCGGGCCTCCGAGCGGGCAATTCTGGAGGGCGTCACGCTTGGCCCATGTCGTTTCGGGTGAGATGCCCAAGCCGGTCGCGGCGCTCGTCGCAATCCCTCCGCCTGGAGCTGACCGCTCAGCTGCCACATCGTCCGAGTTCTGAGATGCAGCCTGCGGGCTGACTGGACGTTCACGATAGGGTTCTCGCTAATCCCTAGGGACTCTGTAGTAAAGCCTCCGAGGACGTCACTGTGAGAAAAACTTGTAATTCTCGCGATCGTAGGCTTCGTGGCCCAGCTGGTTGATGGCAGCCTCGGCATGGGCTACGGCGTGACGTCCTCAGCTCTCCTGGTACTGGCGGGTCTGACGCCGGTTGCGGCCTCGGCCTCGGTGCACTTCAGCGAGCTCGGCACGAATCTCGCGTCCGGCGTGTCGCACTGGCGCCTGCGGAACGTGGATTGGCCAGTTGTCGCCAGAATCGCCGGCCCCGGTGCCGTGGGTGCGTTCCTCGGTGCAACGGTGTCTATCTGCGCTGTCGACCGACTGGGCAAAACCGATCATGTCGGTGATCTTGGCGCTGCTCGGGATCCTACATCATCGTCCGTTTCGTCATTGGCATCCGGCCGCAGCTGGCGAAGAGCGACTCACCTCAAGTTCCTCGCTCCGCTCGGTCTGTTCGCCGGCTTCGTCGATGCCACCGGCGGCGGTGGCTGGGGTCCGGTGCGCTACGCCGGCGCTGCTCAGCGGCGGGCGGCTCGAGCCTCGCAAGGTCATCGGGTCTGTTGACACCGCCGAGTTTGCGGTCAGTGCCGCCGCCAGCCTGGGCTTTCTGTCTCGGCATCGGCGTCTGCGGGGATCAACTGGGCGTACGCGCTTGCGCTGCTGGTCGGCGGTCTGATCGCGCGCACCGCTGGCCGCTCTGCTGGTCAGGGTCGCGCCGGCTCACCTACTGGGCGTGGCGGTTGGCGGCCTGATCGTGTTGACGAATACGCGCGTGCTCTTCGGCGTGCTTGACGTGCTCGAGCTCGGTCGCGTATCCCGAGCTATCTTGCGATCTTGCTGGCTCACCGTCGCGGGCCTTTTATGTTGCCGCCTTACGCGCCAGGCGACAGGCAGCAGCAGCACGGACTGAGGTGGCACTCGAATCGGCTAATGCCTGACCCAGAGACGTGAGACCTGCAGAGCGAGGGCGAAGCGGGATCAGAACGGTCTCGGAGAACTTCACCATCGCCTGCCGTCTCTGCCAGTCGTTCAGGGTGAGCTCAACCGTGTTGGTGGAGTCGATCGTCGAAGATCTCCTCCATTTGCCTGGCCACGTCGGTGTTGAAGACCTCCATATTGATCTCGTAGTTGCCGAGCAGGCTCAGTCCGGTCGATGTTCGCCGTGCCGATCGTCGACCACTGGCCGTCGATGGTGGCCGTCTTCGCGTGCACCATGGCGCCCTGATACAGCAGCAGGCGTATGCCGTTACGGAGCAGGTGGCTGTAGAAGCCGCGGGACAGCCAGTCAGCCACGATGTGGTTGGACTCTGCCGGAATGATGATCCGTACGTCCACACCTCGACGTGCAGCTCGGATCGAGGGCGGACAGCACGTCTGTGTCGGGGATGAAGTAGGCGTGGGTCAGGTAAATGTGGTGCGACGCGCGGTCGATGGCATCCAGATACATGCCGCGGATCGGATAGACCATGTTGCGCGGCATGTTGCGATGGATCCGAATGTCTGGCTGCCAGGTTGGGCTGCCGAAGTCGGGCAAGTGCGGCTCGACGACGCCCTGCCCAGAGATTCCAGAAGTCGATGAATGCGTTCTGAACGTCCCAGACGATGTCGCCGGTGAGCCGGGCGTGGGTGTCACGCCAGTCGGTGGCGTAGAGGCTTCCGATGTTGTAGCCGCCGAGGAATGCGACGAGGTCATCGACCACCAGCAACTTGCGATGATCGCGGCCGGTATTGCGCGGGAACCGGAAGCCGGACGCGATCAGCGGATGCCGGCGTACGGCGATGTTCTTGGGGAAGACGAAGAAGGAGCGGGGGACGACGAGGTTGGCGAACTCGTCGAAGACGACGTAGACCTTGACTCCGCGATTGGCCGCATCGATCAGCGCGTCTTTGAACGCTTGACCGACGGCGTCGCCCTTCCAGATGAAGCTCTCGAAGAAGATTCGCGACTTGGCTTGGCTGATGGCGTTCAGCATGTCGCGATAGAGGTCTTCGCCGTAGGTGTAGACGGTGACTTCTGAGCTTCCGGCCGTCACCGATCGGGGCGGCAGTCGCGGGAAGGTAGCGGGCTTGCGGAGTTTCTTGCGCCGATAGTCGACGATGACCAGAGCCGAGCAGAGTGGCTCCCTGGACTGCGAGCACCGCCTGCACGATGCGCTTGAGCAGCGTACCGAGCGAGATCGTCGGCAGCGCCATAGCCACCAATTTACGCGTGAATCGCGGAGTTGCGGCAGTCGCGTGCTATCGCCTAGTGCCGTGCAGCAATGCGCATGGTCCAGCGTCAGCCTGGCAGGATGAGCCCGTTCGGTGCTTCAAGGCGCTGAGCGACCGTTTCTCAGCATCGCCCCTAAGGTGGGCTGGGTCATGACGCGTCAAGCTGCTGGGCCAGACGCCGCTCAGGCGATCTGATGCGGCCCACATGTCGCAGCACCTCATGGCGGGCTGCGTTATGACGAGTGCGACGCAGGCCCGCCGACGGCTGACGACCGAACGACTGCTCGAGGGACTGAACCCGCCGCAGCGGGAGGCGGTGCTGCACGAGGGCGGTCCGGTCGCTCGTCGTGGCCGGAGCAGGTTCGGGCAAGACCCGAGTGCTGACCCGCCGCATCTGCTATCTGGTGAGCCAGCGCCGGGTGCACCCAGGCTCGATTCTCGCCATCACCTTCACCAACAAGGCCGCAGCCGAGATGCGCGGCCGGGTCATGGATCTGGTTGGAAACCGCGCCAAGCTGATGTGGGTCTCGACCTTCCACTCCGCCTGCGTTCGCATCCTGCGATCGGAGATCGGCCGGTTCAACATGTCTCGGACGTTCTCGATCTACGACGATGCCGACTCCAAGCGGCTGATGCAGCTGGTGGCTCACGATCTTGATCTTGATCCGAAGCGGTTCCCGGTGCGGGCGATCATGAACTGGGTATCGCATTGCAAGAATGAGCTGGTCGATCATGAGTCGGCGGCCTCCCGAGCGCGCTCGCCGCTGGAGGAGAGCTACGCCGAGGCGTACCGGGAATACCAGCGGCGACTGATCAGCGGCCAATGCGCTGGATTTCGATGATCTGATCATGACGACGGTGCATCTGCTGCAGGCGTTTCCCGACCTTCGCGAGCAGTATCGGCGACGCTTCCGGCATGTGCTGGTCGATGAATACCAAGACACCGACCATGCCCAGTACGTCCTGATCCGGGAGCTCTGCGCGGTCGATCCGCAGCCCGATCCCGAATGTCGTAGCCATCGACCCGCCGGAGCTCATGGTGGTGGGCGACTCCGATCAGTCGATCTACGCCTTCCGCGGCGCGACGATCCGCAACATCAACGACTTCGAGTCCGACTTTCCTGGCGCGAAGGTGATCTTGCTCGAGCAGAACTATCGATCGACGCAGACCATCTTGAATGCTGCCAACGCCGTCATCACGCGCAACGAAAACCGAAAACCGAAGAACCTGTGGTCCGACGCCGGCGACGGTGAGCAGCTGGTTGGTTACGTCGCTGACACCGAGCATGACGAGGCGCAGTTCGTCGCCGCCGAGATCAGGCGGCTCAATGAGGACGGCGGGCACCGCTACGGCGATGCGGCGGTGTTCTATCGAACCAACGCCCAATCCCGAGCCTTCGAGGAAGCATTCATCCGAGCCGGCATGCCGTACAAGGTGGTCGGCGGCGTGCGGTTCTACGAGCGGCGCGAGGTGCGCGACGCCATCGCCTACCTGCGGGCCATCGCCAACCGGAGCCGACGATGTTTCGCTGCGGCGCATCCTGAACGTTCCCAAGCGAGGGATCGGCGATCGGGCTGAAGCCGCGGTGGCCGACCTGGCGGCTCGGGAGGGCATCAGCTTCGGTGATGCGCTGCGCCGAGTCGATGAGATTCCGGGTCTGGCTTCCCGCTCAGCAAACCAGCTGAAGGCGTTCGCAAAGTTCCTTGACGACCACGAGGCCATGGTGGCCGCAGAGCATGCCGGCCGACGCCATCTTGACCAGCGTGCTCGACAGGTCGGGCTATCTCGCCGAGCTGCACGACTCGACCGACCCTCAGGACGAGACCCGGCTGGAGAACCTCAGGGAGCTGATCACGGTCGCCCGCGAGTTCGTCAGCGGCGTCGCAACGCTGACCGTGCCTGAGGATGAGCTGGACGATCTTGGGCTCGCCGGAGGATCCGACGCGCCGACGGATCCGGAAGGTGAACTGGCCGCGGCACTCGATCCTGAGGCCGACCTGGCGGCGGGCGCTGCAGCAGCCTGATGCGTCGTTGGGCGCCTTTCTGGAGCGAGTGGCGCTCGTCGCTGACTCCGACCAGATTCCCGATGCTCCGGACCGAGGTCGATACCGGCGTCGTCACCTTGATGACCCTGCACACGGCGAAAGGCCTGGAGTTCGACACAGTCTTCCTCACCGGCTGCGAGGACGGCGTCTTTCCTCATCAGCGAGCGATCGCGGAGCGCACCGGCAACGAGCTGGCGGAGGAACGGCGGCTCGCGTACGTCGGCATCACCCGCGCGCGCAAGCGGCTCTACATCTCCCGCGCGATCGCCAGGTCGGCGTGGGGCTCTCCCGCAGCACAATCCGCCAAGTCGGTTCCTCAACGAGGTGCCGAGCCAGCTGATCGACTGGCGGCGAACCGAAGCCTGCCGTCACCAGCTGGCGAAACACGTCTGCGACCTCAGCCAACCAGGAATGGCGGAACAGCTGTTGGGTACGGCGCCAAGCCGCGGACCGTCCGCGAGATTCCCACGCTGGCCGCTGGAGACCGGGTGCTGCACACCACGTTCGGCATGGGCACGGTGGTCGCAACCTCCGGCGATCAGGACAAGCCCATGGCCGACGTGGACTTCGGGTCGCTCAGGCCTCAAGCGGCTGTCCGTGCGACATGCGCCGCTGGAAGCTCTACAACCGAGTTCGACAGAGCCCAGCGCGAGCCTGCTGACCCTCGAGCCAGGCTCACTGAATACTCAGCTCGGCGGAGCGGGCTTACGGTTTCAGGCCGTGGCGCGCTCAGCCAGGGAACGGGGTTGACTGCGCTGTAGATGTCGCCGGGTGTGACGCCCAGCCGGGTAGACCTCGAAGTGGACGTGCGGCCCGAAGGTCCTGCCCGTCATGCCCGATCGGCGCCGACGAGCTGGCAGGCCGACACGGTCTGACCGACGCTGACCGAGACCGGTCGACATGTGAGCCATCAAGGTGTGTGGGTGCCATCCGGGTACTTGATGGCGACATAGTTGCCGGCCCACCCGCTGGCGGGGCCGATTCCGGCGTTGGTGACGACGCCCGCGGCGGGAGCGTGCAGCGGCGTACCGACGGGGGAAGAAAAGTCCAAACCGGTGTGGTAGCGGGCCCACGGGCCGACCTGGCCGAAGCGGGCAGCAATGCTGTAGCCGCTCGTGATCGGCGAGCGCAGCCCCTGGACGCGTTCGCGTCGCGTTGCGCTGATGGGAGTCGGTTGGTTGGCGCACTGTTGCCGCGTGACGAGCAGTACGGCCTGCTTGCGGGTCGCGTCCGAGACGTCCTCGAGAGCCTTGTCGCGCGCTCGTCGCCGACTTGTCCGTGGATGCCTGCAGATACCTGCGATGACTCGATCTTGCTCGAGCAGCTCCGCGCGCTGGTCAGCGAGGCTCTTGACTTTCGCCGGATCGAGCCGCGCTGCGCTCGGCTTCCGCGGCTGGTATTCTGTCGAAAGGTCGGTCGTCGCGACCGTTGCCGTCAAGTGTGGTGTGCTGAGCGGCACCCGTAAGGACCACTGAGCCGGCAACGCCGAGTCCCTAGAAGCGACACCGCCAGCGCTGCCACGCCATGGCGCAGCCAGCTCTTCTTGTCTGCTTCTGATGTCCTCAATCAGGACACGACGCGCAGCGCGTACGCTCCGACGACGAGCTTGGCACTCCAAATCTCCTCGTTACGACGACAGGTTCCCCGAGTCCTGCCTCTGCCGCAGTACAGTTTAGGTGATCGGCTGCCGCTGGAGAGCCCGCGTTCTGTGACTTCAAACGGTGGACGCTTCAGAAACAATAACGGATACGTAACGGGGTGCAAGTCGATCTCGACGACAACTTCGGCGTGTCTTTCGGCGCATTGTGATGGGCGTCGCTGGGGGTCGAGGCGGAGCCACACAGCTGCGAGCGTCGGGAATCGCGCGCCCGACGCAAGTCCGCCGCCACTTCCGAGTCACCTGCAGCTGAGTGCGTGCGGTCACTCCGTTGGCGGCAAGCCAGGGTTGCGGATTGATCGCCTTGTAGACATCGCCGTACTTGACGCCAGCCGGATAGAGCTCGAAATGTAGGTGAGCTCCGAACGCTCGGCCGGTCTCGCCGACGCGGCCAATGACATCGCCGGCCTGCACCGTCTGGCCGGCGCGCGCCGACATAGATGACATGTGCGAATACATGGTCGTCTTGCCATCCGCATGCTTGATGGCGACGTGGTTGCCCGCCCAATCGCCGGAGTTGCCGGCATAGAGCGCGACCCAGCCCTTGACGGCGCGGATCGGCGTACCGTACGACGCCCGAAGTCGAGTCCAGTGTGGTAGCGCGACCACATGCCGTACTCGCCGAAGTGAGCACCGATGACGCCACTCGGCACCGGCAGAGACTGCCCCCCGCCGCCACTGGAGACCGCCGGAACCGTTGCCACCAGACCCGTTCCGACTACCGCTACCAGAGCCGCTGCCGCCGCTGTTTGAGCTCGATCAGGAGCCGAATCCGGTTTGTTCGGCTGGTTCTCCGCAGTCTGTCGCTTGTTCTCGGCAGCTACGCGAGCAACCGTCGCGCGCCGCAGTTCTCGGCCGCGATTTGGGCTGCTGCCTGCGCGGCTTGCTCGATCGGCGATCGCTTGGCTGCTGTTGCCGAGCGTCGCTGCTGGCGTCTTCCGCTGCGGCTGATCTCGTCAGCGGTCTCGGCCAGCAGCTCGTCACGCTGAGCGGCCTGCTCTCGCGACCGATCGCGGCCCGAATCGCGCCGCTTCTGGACGACCGACCGGTTGTCGATGACTCCCGTCGGCCGAATGCGGCGAGCTGGGTCTTCGACTCTTCGACTGCTTGTCGGTCCCTGGAACCCGCGCGGTGTGAATGGAAGCACCGTCCACTCGTGAAGGCGAAACCGCCACGGACGTATCAGGAACCGCCGAGAGGTCGTGAGTTGTCTGGGCATCTGTCGTCAGACCTACGGCCGCCGCGACGACTAGGCCAGGCCGGCAGATAACGAGCGCCGCGAATCCATGCCGAAACCAGCCCTTGCTCCGAGCAGGCTCAGGCCCAGCGCTGATCGTCCTGGAAACCCCTCGCGTTCGGTTTGCTGCTTCCCCGTACAGCTCCTCATCCCTACTCGGCGCTGGCACGCATCGGGCCTCGACCCGCGTGCCGTCCGGGAAGCACGGGAAGGCTCCCCGGACAGCGCACCAATGTTTGTCTGATCTAGTTCCTGTCTTTGACTGGACCCCGAAATCAGGCCAGACAACTTCTAGAGAACATAACAACCAGGTAACGGAAACCTCAACGATTATTCGGGCCGACGCAATATTGTTGTCGGGAGGACGTCATGGCGCGCTGGGAGCGTCCCGCCTGGATCGAGTTCGCACAACGCTTGGGCGATGGTGAAGGCAATTCCGCCCGTTATTCGGCATCGAGAGGAAATTGGCCCGACTCACGCGCCTGACGATGTTCTGCACATTGCAGATCGGGATGGATCGAGCCAGGGCGTTGCGCCCCGGGTATGACACGGGTGGTCGATGTCTGCTGAAGAACGCGATGAAGCGCGTCCGTGCAACATCCGGCGAACGCGAGCCCGGCCAGCTCCCGGATCACCGGCGATCGAGGGTGAGCTGCCGGACCAGTGGCAGCAGCGGTGCAGCCCATGCCAGCTGGGTGCCCTGATGCGTGCCGAGCGTCACGCAGCGTGTGTACGCGACTGTCGCCGCCCGAGACGTTGCACGTAGTAGCGGGCGATCAGGCCCCGAGGCTGTGGCCGATGACGTGGATGCGTTCATAGCCCGTCGTCGTGGACAGCTGTTCAATGGCCTCCCGCCAAACCGTGCGGCTGCGCGCGGGGTATTGTGGGTAAGCAGGCCGTAGTCGTAGCGTAACAGCGTTTGGAAGCCGCGGCGGCGCAGTGCGCGTTCCATCACGGTGGAAGATCGGCGTGATTGTCGATGATCCGTGCGACTAGCAAGATCGGTGTCTCGGCACGCCTCGACGCCGGGTGGAGGAGTCCGCGTTAGCTCGGGACTGAGGCCTCGGAGATCGTGGCGGCCGCCCGCCCGCGATTGCGAGGATGGCGGCGAGAAGAGCCCAAGCGGATACATCATCGATGCGTGGAGCATGGCCCAGCCGGCCTCGATGGCGAGGCCAGATGCCGCCCGTAGCAAGCATCCAGCGTCACGAAGCGCGCGTGAGCCTCGCGGGCGAAATGCCCCATTGGCACTGTGTCCCACGACGCAAATATTACCCAGTAGTAGGTTTGGCGTCGTGGAATCGGATGTCGCATCGTCGTCCCCATCTCCACTACGGATCGTCGTAGCCAAGCCAGGCCTTGATGGCCACGATCGCGGCGCCATGGGTCATCGCGCGCGCGCTTACGCGACGCGGGCATGGAGGTCATCTACACCGGGCTGCACCAAACTCCCGGAGCAGATTGTTGCCACGGCGATAGCCGAGGATGCCGACGCTATTGGGCTCTCGGTGCCTTCCGGGGCACACATGACGCTGTTCGCCAAGGTGACGGAGCTGCTGCAGGCGGCCGACGCGGACGACATCGTGCTCTTCGGTGGTGGCATCATTCCCGGAGGCTGATCGGCAGGAGCTAGCGGAGATGGGCGTTGTCCAGGGTCTTTACGCCTGGAGCCACCATGAGTGAGATCGTTCCACGTGGGTACGTGGCAACGTCGGGACTGCTCGCGGAGCTAATGCGGGCTGAGCTTCTCCGGAGCCCGGAGGTCGTGCTCTTCGACAGGCTCGTGGGACGCAGCTCAGGGCACCTGATGGAGCTCAGCGCAGATGCCGGCGTCATTAGTCTGGTTACGTGATCGCGCGAGCCGGCGCCAGCGCTGTGCGCATTGTCACTGCGGTCGTGGTGGCCGGCTTGTTGTGGCTCGGTGTGGAGATCGCAGCCGGGCTAACACTTCAAACGGTGGGCTGACGGACGCCAGCTAGTGGAGGCCCAGCGCCTGACGGTCGCGCTCGAGACCTTTCGACCCTCGGGGCGTGCGGTGGTTGGTCGACGGAAGTCGCCGTCGCAGAGCTGGCTCCAGATCGCGTGCCGCAGCGATCCCGCGAGGTGCACGCCGCTTTCACTACTGGCAGCCGCGCGCGCGCTCGGCGGTGAGTCTTGGACCGGAGTCAACGGCTCACCGGACCAACCGGTCACCACGCTCACCGTGCGGTACGCCGACGCAGCGGCAGATGCGCGGCATGAGCTGTTGAAGAAGCGCGTCGCGCTGGCGAGATGCAGTGCGGTTCGCCTCACGTTCCCACCGTTCGAGCAAGCCCGCAGAGGATTTCACCATCGTCGGCGCAGTGGGCAGCGCTTGCTGCCGGTGATCGGCTGGCGTATGCACCTCGTCGGCCACGGCACCCGATATGACTTCTACGTGCGTCGTTACGCCAACACGTTGACCTGGACGTGGAGATGATCACGCACGTGGACGCATGACGCCAGTGGTCGATGACCTGGTCAGCCGGCTTAAAGAACTCTCCCGCGAGTGAGGATTACTATCTGAAGGTGGTCGTAGACGACAGCCAAACCCGCCAAGATCCGTGCCATTGCAGCACAAACCAGACCTGGAGCTTGGTGCGGCGCCTGGCTGCTGCAGAGCCAAATCGGACGCCGTCTACTGGCGGCCTTCGTCAGCGATCCGCTGCTTATGCGTCAGGCTGGCAGCCGCAGGGCGACGGACTATCAGCTTCATCTCTATGAGGGTGTGAGCGGGTGGCGTTCGAGGTCAGCAGGCCGGCGATCCCGGCCTCCGACATTGTTGCCCGCGACTGGTTTGCTGGACGAGGGTCAACGGCGGCCAGGGGTGTAGGCCGACTCGCTGGTTCCGTCGAAGCTCGACGCGGCAGACATCGCCGGGAGTCTCCAATTGTTGGGAGCGGATCGCATGAAGAGCGCCGAAAGCCTGCAGATCAGAACTGGCGAAGATCGCGCTGGGACGGTCCGGAAGCGCTAACAGCGTGCGAGAATTGCCTCGTATCCGCCGTCGAGTGTGAACGGTCGTCGGATGGATGGTCCGAGTTGCCGTGCGTGAGCGTGGTGGGCCTCGCGCCATCCGAGCTCGCGTTCGTCCGGCTCGCTGGAGCCGGTCTCGCCAGCGATAAAGGCGACCTGGCTGTGGCTGTGCGACGTCAGAAGATGATCGACGACTCGCCGCGAGCCGTCGAGTGCGTTCGGACCGATGGTGCGATATCCCGGGACCGGAAAGGGACAGTTGAGGAAGAGCAACGGCAGGCCTGGATCGCGGAGGCCAGAACGTCGTCTCGTGGTCATGCGGACACCGCCACGATGCCGTCGACGTTGCGGCGAGCCAGGTCGTCGATGAGGCCTCGCTCAGTGTCCGCATGACCACCCGAGCCAGCAGTGATCAGCGCAACGCCGGCCCGGCTGGCGGTTTGGTAAAGCACATCGTGGTACTCACCAAAGAACGGATTCGCGGTTCCGGGAAGGATCAGTCCCAGGATGCCTGTCAGGCCGGTGCTCAACCCCCGGGCGAGACTGTTGGGGCCGATAGCCAGGGGCGGCGATCGCATCGCGTACCCGATCTGCAGTCGAAGGCGCGACACGCCGTGGGCCATCGTTGACCACATAGCTCACCACCGCTGAGCTGACGCCGGCGAGGCGAGCCCACATCAGCCAGGGTCGCAGCGCGCTGGCGATCTATCATCTCTTCTCTTCGCCCTCTCGGCGCTCAATTCTAAGGCTTTGATCATCCAGACTCTACTCCGAGCATGCTAGTCCACGGTAACGCTTGCGGGCATCCATCTAAGGCCTTAGATTAGCTCGACAGGAATTTCTAGATTGGGGGTACCGAGTGGGTCATCAGGATGCGGAGTCGGCCGTTCACCGGCTGGTGCTCGAAGGCCTCAGCGACCTCGACGCCCGCAACGACGAAAACTGGGCTGTACGAGTCGACGAGCTGTGCGGGGCGCTGTTGCGGCTCGACCCCGATGTTGGCCTGACGCTGGCGACGCCGTCGTCCGGGCCAACGCGGCGATCCAACAGCTGTTGTTGGACGTCATCGCCTGCTCGCCGGACTCTCCCTCGCGGCGGGCGATCGATGTCGCAGCCTGGCTGCTCGGGAATCTCTACGCCGACGAGGTCGACAGCCGGCCAGTCCGGACCGCCGGCGTTGCGCTCAAACGACACCGTGAGGAACGCCATGATCGATACCGCACTCGGGGCGGTGCCAGGACTTCCGGCTGCTCCAGGCGCATCCCTGGCACAGAGTTGGTGTTGGCGACAGTCGAAGGTCGGGTCGTCGAGGTCTGCTTCTTCCGCCACCGGGCTCCCTGGCGTACGGATTGAGCGAGATCTCGCGGACGCCGTCGGACATTGGCACCCTGGTCAGCGGGCGCACGCACGCTGCCACCGGACTGGGTCGGGCCAAGCGAGACCAGCCTTGTGCAGTCGGCTCCGATAGCAATGTGCGTAACCT
>ERZ1370068.484-contig-1044_pt1 | contig 40852 bp, 64 predicted proteins | sample MGYA00561227_ERZ1370068 | MGnify/ENA primary metagenome ERZ1370068 (study PRJEB38410, sample SAMEA6850437) | metagenome | study: Metagenomic assessment of the ecological functions of the soil: analysis of the soil microbiota associated with the... | reverse complement strand
CATCGCGTTCCACGTCGCCGTGTTACGGGCGACGAAGAACCGCTTCTATGCGCAGCTTTCTGAGCTCACGACCACCGCACTTCGCTTCAGCATTCGCACCACCAATCGCTACAACGGGCGTGCAGCTCGCAAGCGTCGCTGATCACAAGAAGGTCGCGGACGCGATCATCGCGGGCAAGCCGACGGTCGCCGCCGAAGCGATGCGCAAGCTGATCCAGGAAGCCCTGGACCTGATCACCGCGCGCGAAGAGCGCCACGCCTCACCCACGACAAGTGACGACGGCACGCTGAGCGCGATCGGTTCGAACAACGACGACGCCCCCACGGAGCCTGCGGCATGAGAAGCATCGTTTGCGCGTTGTTCCTGCTCGCGAGCTCAACGCCGACTTTCGTCGCGCAGACCGATCGCCGTCAATCTATGTGGATGACCATGGGGTCATGCGCTGGAACACTTCGAAGCAGGAAGTTGCACTCTTTGGCGTGAACTACACGGCGCCGTTCGCATACGCGTATCGCGCTCACCAGCGCCTCGGCATTCCGATCGAGAAGGCCATCGACGCCGATGTCTACCACTTGCGCGCGCCTCGGCCTCGATGCCTACCGTGTCCACGTCTGGGACTCGGGAGATCAGCGACGCCGAGGGCAACGTGCTCGCAGTGGAACGACCATGTCCATGCCTTTGATTACCGCTTCGAAGCTCGAGCAACGCGGCATCCGTAGCATCCTCACACCACTGCAGTTCGGCAACGCCGCGTATCCCGAGCCCGGCGTGCCACTCGAGGGTTCAGCAGCAAGGTATGGCAAGCAGGGAAGCCTCGGAGAACCGCGAGTCGTGGCCGCTACAGGAGCGCTATCTCGCCCAGTTCGTGAGCCACACGAATCCCTACACCGGTCTCGCTATGCTAAGACGATCCCGACATCCTCGCCTTCGAGATCTGCAACGAGCCGGGGCACTTCTGAATACGCGCCGACGGTCGAGTACATCAATCGCAGTGGTGGCCGCGATCCGCAGCACCGGGTCGAGCAGCCCGATCTTCTACAACATGAGTCACGGCATCCCGGTCGCCCAGGCGTACTGACGCCAATGTCCAGGGCGGAACGTTCCAGTGGTACCCGGCGAATCTCGTTGCGGGCCATGAGCAGCACGGCAATTCTCCCGTACGTCGATGACTACCCGATCCCGTTCGCGAGCAACCCGGAAATTCATGCGCAAGGCGAAGATCGTCTACGAATTCGATGCTGTCTGACATCGGGCGCACGGTATGCCTACCCGGCGATGGCGCGCACCTTTCGCAAGGCAGGCATGCAGTTCGCGACGCATCCGCCTACGACCCGATGCACGATCGCGCCTCAACACCCGAGTACCAGACGCACTATCTCGAATCTCGCCTACGCACCGCAGAAGGCAATTCGGGATAGCGATCGCGGCGGAGGCAGCCGCCGCGTGCCGCGTCACGAGGACTACGGTGCTCATCCTGGCAATACGCGCTTCGAAGGTGTGCGTGTCAGCTACGCAGCAGGATCTCGCCGAGTTCTGTGAGCGAAGAAAGATTCTTCTATTCGGGCACCACAGTGGACGACACAGCCGCCCGAGCCTCAAAAGCTCACGCGAGCTTGCGGCTACGGCAACTCCCTGCTTCGTCCACTATCCCGGCATGGGCGCGTACTTCCTGGATCGCCTTGAGCCGGGCGTCTGGCGCTCGAGGTGCACGCCGGAGTGCGGTATGGATTCGCGATCCGTTCTGAGAAGCCGAGCCCGGCAAAAGCAAGTCGCGCGCATTGCTCGGAACGAGTGGTCGATGCGCATCGATCTTCCGGATCTGGGTGCGGGCTTTGGCCGCGACGGGACTCAACGACGGCAATGATTTCAGTGGCGGCGCGACGGAACCACTCTGCACAGTGCGCACCGGGCGTTTATCTCCTCACGCGCACGACATCGACGACGAACTGGGGCCGGACAGTCTCGCTGGAGGAACGATCAGCGCTGAAGGAGTTCTGGCGCGGAAGCTTCTGTCGACCAGACCTACGTCCTGCATACACGCCGATTGTCGAAGCGACTGCCGGGCACGAGCTGCGAATCACCGGCAGTCGCGTCGCCGCGCGGCAGGCACCGAAGAAGGTTGAGTTGGTGGCTTATCCTCCGCCAGCACCGGGAGCCTCCGCCGTCGCCGACAGTACCCGCGCCAAGAGTGCAGCCGGGTGGCGACAACGGGCCGGGACTCGGGCGCGTCGATGATGGCGGCGCTCAGATCATCGAAATGAAACAAAGTGGACTGCAGTATCGCGAGCGCAGATCCCCGCCGAGCAGCTACGGGCGCGGAACCCGGCGCATGAGATTTCCGTCCAGGGTGCCGATGGCTGACAACGACCTTTCCGGCAGCACTCGCCGGGCTCCCCACCAATTGGGATTTCTACGGCCGACCCGTGGCAGGCGCGCATCGTCCCGCAAGGCGCACCGATTCTGCTGTTCGATGCCGCTGTCGATTCGAATCAGATCACTGCCGATCATCGCGGGATAAATTATGACCTCGTACCTCGGACAAGCCGGGCACTGAACGCCATACAGCTGATCGACCGCCGGCCTCGCCGCAGGCGAACACGATCTTATCGCCGCGGTTTTTCTTCACAGACAAGATCACACGGCCAGATCTTCCGATCTCGGCAGTGCCCGCAGCAGCTGCGTGCGTTGTTTGGCAAATCGACCACCGACCAGCCGTGCCCGGTCCAACTGGCTCTTTGTAGCGACGGATGGCGTGACCTACGGCGGAGCGATCACTGTGAAGCCGGATCATGGCGCCTATTCAGTCCCTGTCAGCGCATTGAAACAGGTGCGTGCGCCGAGCATTCCGCACGGCTATCCGGTGTTCATCCCCTTCTGGAACTCTGTCAACGCGACTCCGCCGCTCGATCTCAACCAGGTCGGAGAGCGTGCTGGTCTCGATCGGGCCGGGTATTCCAGCCAGTGAATATCAGCAGCCGCACGGAATTCAGATCGAACGAATCTGGCTTCGATCCGGGCTAGCCGCGACCGACAAACGGCATCTGGTCGCCATGACCGGTGAGCGACAGTCACGTTGGCATCGAGGCGGCAGGCTTCGCCATGTATTTCACCGCCTCTGCCACGTGCTCGACGTTCAACGTCGGCTCGACCGCAGTCGAGCCATCGGCCTGTGACCCCTTCATGATGTGCGAGGCCATCGGGGTCGCGGCATTGCCGATGTCGATCTGGCCGCAGGCGATGTCGTACGTCGCCGTCCGTCGAGCGCCGTCGACTTGGTCAGCCCGGTGATCGCGTGCTTGCGTGGCCGTGTAAGGCGCCGAGTTCGGGCCGCGGCGTCATGCGACGAGATCGAGCCATTGTTGATGATTCGTCCGCCGCGCGGCGTCTGGCTCTTCATGAGTCGCGAAACGCTTCCTGCGTGCAGAGAAATGCGCCGGTGAGGTTGGTGTCGATGACCGCTTGCCACTGCTCGACGCGTCAGCTCCTCGAGCGGACGCAGGTCGTGAACCGATGCCGGCGTTGTTGAACAACACATCGAGCCGCCCGAATTCCTCGACGATATTCGCTCGAACAGAGCTTGGTCGCTTGCGGATTGGAAACATCGGTCGGCACGGCGAGCGCGCGCTCACCGCGCGCCGGTGATTTCTGACGCCAGCTGCACCAACGGCTCAGCACGGCGCCCGGCAAGCACGACGCGCAAATCCCTCGGCGGCGAGCGCCAGGCTCGCTGCCTTGACCGATGCCACTGCCCGCGCCAGTCACGAGCGCGACTTTCAGTGCCTTGCTCATACGTGAGTTCCGGAGTATTTCGCAGGTTTCGGTCGCCGCAATGGTTGTCGCTGCGCAATGCTAATTATCATATCATTCAGCTCAGAGCGCCCCGCCGGCACTCACTTTATAGATAGGCACGAGCCGAGCTCCAGAGCACCTGATGAACAGGATCAAGACAGCCATCGATCGGCCTCGGCAAGATTGCGCGCGATCAGCACATCCCGTCCATCGCCGGCGAGCGACGCATTCGAGCTCGTCGCCGTGGTTGAGTCCCGCACAGCACGCTCGAAGGCGTGCCGTGCTTCCAGAATATCGAAGAGCTGCTCAGGCGTCCGTGCCGGACGTAGCAGGCCGTCGCGCTCTGCTACGACTCCGCAAGTGCGCTACGAAGCTGGCGCGACCGTGCACTCGAGCAAGGCTGTCATCGTGCTGCTGGAGAAAAGCCGCCGAGGCGCAACCATCAGCGAAGTGCAGGCGCTGCGATCGAGCTTGCAGAACAGAGGGCGTGACTCTCTTCGCCTCCTGGCACTCCACCGCTTCGCATCCCCGCGGTGGAGCCTGCGCGCGCCTGGCTCGCTACGCGCAGGATCTCGAGTGTTTCTGGCGTGGTATGGAAGGAGGACGTCCGCGTCTGGCAACCCGGGCCTGAGAACTGGATCTGGAAGGGCGGCGGACTCGGCGTGCGTTCGATCCCGGCATCAACGCCTTGTCGATCCTGACTCGCATCCTTCCCAGCCGTCTCCTGATGTTGCAGGAAGCGGAGTTGTCTATCCCTCCAACTGCGTGAAACGCCGATTGCCGCGCGCCTGCTGCTCGCCGACTCGCGTCGCACGCCGATCCGCGCGGAGCTGGATTTTCGACAGACCGGACCGCAGAGCTGGGACATCGAGTCGAAACCAATGACGGGCGCTCTGTCGCCATCGATGGGCGGCAGCGTGATGCGAGTCGATGACAACAGATCGTCGCGAAGACGCCGGACAGCCAGCGAATGCCCGCTGCTTTACGCTCACTTCGCGACGCTGGTGCGTGCCCGAACGTATCGATCGTCGACCTGGCGTCCGTTCCAGCTCGTCGCCGATGCACTGATGTGCGGGCGGCACGTTACCGTGGAGCCTCTCGAAGACTAGCGGCGTATCTCGCCCCGATGCCGCCGGGCGTCGATTCTGACTTCGCTCGCGCTTAGACGTGTTGAATTTTCTACAAGAGCACCGCCGTGATTTGGCTGGTGACGGCATATAGACGCGCAGGTTCAAAATGCGTCTCTCTGCTGGAACTCGGCCGAGTTCCGCACGCAATGCCCAGCATGGACAGCTCGACACGCGAGAACAACGCTGACCAGTGACGCCGAACGACGTGCGACTCTGATCCATCGTCCGAAGTGGACGGGCTGGATGACGATGCTGCGTGGCGGCCTGATGCCGAATCGCGCCCACCTCGTCGAAGGTACTCCAGGGCTCGGGCAAGACGACGCTTTGCGAACTCAGTTCCTGCTCGCGGGAATTCAGCAGTGACGAGCACTCGCCCATGTTCGTAACGCTCTTCGGATGAGCGAGCACGAGCTGCGCGCCACGGCCTCCTCGCACGGCTGGGCACTTGAGGGCTGAACTTCGTGCAGCTCATCCCCTCACAGGAGAGTCTCAGCCCGATGCCCACTACCGGATGTACCACCCTCCGAGGTAGAACTGGGTGAAACGATCAAGACCGTGTTTAGCCGAAGCGGAGCGCGTCCGCCCGAAACGAGTGGTGGTCGATTCGGTATCGGAGCTGCGCCTGCTGGCCGGAAATCCGCTGCGTTACCGCAGACAGATCCTCGCCCTGAAGCACTACTTCTCGCAGCTGCAGGCCACGCGTGCTGTTCACGGACGATCGCATGGGCGAAGGAGCGATGCGCACCTGCACAGCCTCGCCCACGGCGTCATCAGCATGGAACGAGAGCTACCGGCGTAGCAGGAACGATGCGCCGGCGACTGCATGTGGACAAGATGCGGGGCACCACCTTCCGCGAAGGCTTTCACGACTTCGTCATCCGCCGGGGTGGGATTGCGTGTTTCCACGGCTGGTCTGCAGCCGAGCATCGGAACCGAGCGCAGCGCGGAGTCGATAAAGCAGCGGCTCACAGTCGCTCGATTCGTTGCTGGAGGCGGCCTGACACGAGGCACCGGAACACTGATCCTCGGCGCCGCAGGAACGGAAAATCCACGTTGGCAGCTCAGTTCGTGTGGGCGGCCGCAAAGCGTCGGCGAGCGATTCGTCGATGTTCATGTTCGACGAGTCCGTCACGCGACGTTCATGGAGCGGAGCCGCGGGCTTGGGTATGGATTTCGTGCCGCTCATCGAAGCGGGCCAGGTGAGTCTGCGACAGCTGGATCCTGCCGAGCTGTCACCCGGCGAGTTCGCCCACGCCGTCCGCGATGCGGCGGACAACGACAAGAGCCGCATCATCGTCATCGATAGTCTCAACGGCTATCTCAATGCCATGCCCAGCGAGCAATATCTCGGAGCTGCATTTGCACGAGCTGTTGAGCTACCTCAATCAACAGGACGTGACGACGCTGTTCCTGATGACTCAGCACGGTATTGTCGGCAGCGCCGCAACTGCGCCCGTTGATGCCAGTTACCTCGCCGATACGGTCTTGCTTGTTGCGCTATTTCGGAGGCCGCCGGCGGGAGATCCGCCAGGCCATTTCGGTCATCAAGAAGAGGACCGGCCAACACGAGCGCGCGATCCGCGAACTGCGGTTCAACAAGGGGCATAGAGGTCGGTGAGCCTCTGAGAATTTCCAGGGCGTCTCGAGTGGCACCCTGCAGATCATCCGCCCCGACGAGGTAACGCCGGGACGTGCAAGCAGCTGACCAGAACGGGTGTTGGTGCTCGCCCTACACGGGCGGACGCGATACTCAGTCGAACGATCCTCACGGACGCCGGCCTGACTCATGTGATCTGTGCAACTGGATTGCACGACCTGCTGCGTGAATGGAATGCTGGCGCTGGAGCACTGCTCCTGACCGATGAAGTCCTGGCGGGCGAGGACCCGGAACAATTCGCTGCAATCCTCCAGGACCAGCCCGCCTGGTCCGACCTGCCGATCGATCACCTCTTAGTCCGCTGCGGGCGCCGATTCCCGATCGCAGTGTGGGCGATGGAGCGGCTCGGGAACGTCACGGTCCTGGAACGTCCGGTGCGCGTGACGACGCTGGTCAGTGCGCTGCAGACATGCGATTCGAGCGCGACAGCGCCAATATCAACTGCGCGTGATCAGGATACAAGCGCAGGCGCTCTTGGCCTCCGTCGTGCAATCGTCCGACGACGCGATTGTCAGCAAGACCCTGCGATCATCATCACCTCATGGAACGCGGGTGCGGAGCGACTCTTCGGCTACTCGCCCGAAGAAGCCATCGGGCAGTCGATCACCATCATCATTCCGCCGGATCGGCTCGACGGAGAGCGCGCGATCCTCGAGCGAATCCGGCAGGGCGAGCGCCTGCACGCACATGGAGACGGTGCGCGTATCCAGAGAGTGGTGAGCGGCTGGACATCTCGGTGACCATCTTCCGATCCGCGATCCCGCTGGTCGCATCATCGGCGCCTCCAAGGTCGCGCGCGTGATATCTCCGCAAGCAAGCGCGCGACGCGGACCTGCTGCGTTGTCAGTGAGTCACGCTTTCGCTTCCTGTCGGAGACCATTCCTTCGATCGTCTGGACTGCGCGCCAGACCGGAACGATTACGTACGCCAACAAGCGCTGGCTCGAAGTTCTGCGGCATCCCAGACCTGCAGCAGCGCCTCCTTGCCCGAGCTGACGGTGCATCCCGGATGATGTGGAGCGGTGCGCGAAGGCGTGGCTGTGGCACCTTCGCAAAGGGCGCGACTTCGAGATCGAAGTGCGCCTCGACGCCACTGACGGCGCCTATCGCTGGTTTCGTCCGCGAGCTGTTCCGCTCAGGGACCACCGGCGGAACAATTCTGAGCTGGTTCTGGCACCACCACGGATATCCACGAGCAGAAGGAGATGGAAGAGACGCTGCGCCAGGCGGATCGTCGCAAGGATGAGTTCCTGGCGACCCTGGCGCACGAGTTGCGCAATCCGCTGGCGCCGATCCGCAACGCGCTGCATATCATGCGGCCTGCAGGGTGATGACCCCGCGACCGTCGATCAGGCGCGCAAGATCATGGATCGGCAGCTCGGACAACTCAGTGCGGCTGGTCGATGACCTGCTCGATGTCGGGCGCATCACGCGTGGCAAGCTCAAATTGCGCCAGCGAGCGAATCGAGCTCGGCGCCGTGATCAGGAACGCGGTCGATGCGACACGGCCGCTCGTCGAGGCTGCTCGGCCATCAGCTCGAAGTCATCCTGATGCCGGGGCCGGTCTACCTGGACGCGGATCCCGTGCGCCTGGCGCAGGTGCTGTCGAACCTGTTGAACAACGCGGCGAAGTACATGGACCGCGGCGGCAAGATCTGGCTGACCACTGCGCGTGACGGCTGCAGAAGCTGTGGTAGTGACGGTGCGTCGACCGAGGGAATCGGCATCCCGGCTGAAGCACTGCCGCTCAGTGCTTCGAGATGTTCACCCAGCTGGACGGCTCGCTGAGCGCGTCGCACGGAGGTCTTGGCATCGGCCTCACGCGTGGCAAAGCAACTCGTGGAGTTACACGGCGGGAGCATCCAGGCACGCAGCGAGGGCATCGGGCGTGGCAGCGAATTCTCCGTGCGGCTGCCGATTGTGCTGACCGCGCGCGGGCGACGCGCCGGTAGTCGAGAAACCAGACTCGCAGGGCCACGGCAAGTATCGCGTTCTCGTCGCGGATGACAACCATGACGCGGTAGAGAGCATGGGGATGATGCTGCGCCTGATGGGCAACGAGGTACGCACCGTTCGCGACGGCCTTCAGGCAATCAGAAGAGGCGGCTGCATTCCGCCCCGACATAGTAGTGCTCGACATTGGCATGCCGCGTATGAACGGCTACGAGGCGCGCGCGCTCGCATACCGCGAGCAACGCTGGGGCAGCGGGATGATTCTCGTTGCGCCTCACCGGCTGGGGCCAGGAAGAGGACCAAGCCGCAGGGCAACCGAAGCGGGATTCGACCTGCACTTCACCAAGCCCGTGAGCGCGGCAGATTTCGAACGGCTCATGGCTGGATTGCAGGCCGACGCGTTACCCCCGTTCACACAAAACTGCGCGCTGACAGCACCGACAAAAGCCATAGAACACCGCCGTACACACCAATGCGACCCGACGCCACCCATCGGCGGGCGCAACGCCGGCTGGAGAAGTCGCGTGTTGATGTGCAGGAGGTGCAACGATGCGACGACGAACACCACACCCGCGACATTCGCGCTCACCTGCAGGAGCACGATCGGCTGCGCGAGTTTGAGCGCGATGATGCCCCAGACGACGATCACAGCCCAGGGACGACGTAGTACTACCGTCCTGACATCGCCGCCACGCCAGTCGCGCACCGCGCCGGCTGCCGCTCCACAGGATGTCCGTAATGGTGCGGGTCATCCCATCTACGATGTCCAGCTGAGTTTTGAAGAGGAGCCACGCGCCCAGGAATGCGATCACGGCGGCAAGCCACGGGGCGACTTGCGTCCCCAGAGTCTGCGCCAGCACTCGCACTGATCCCGGGGCCACGAATGTCAGTGCCGTGCGGCATGAAGGTCACATATAGGAGCGCCGGCAGGACCATGCCCAGTATTGCGCCCACGAAGAACACGCCCCATTGATCGGCCTGACGATGCGCCACCAGTCCGCGCCAGCGCTTACCATCGACTCGGCGTCTGTAGCGAACTTGAAGCCGTGATGCGCGGAGATTCATGCGCTCGCCACCAATCGCCGCCGGAATGTATCCGGCGCGCTGCCCCATGCCGTACCCCTTGTCACGCGCCCAGTTGCCGAGTGCGATGTTGAGCACGCCACCGCAGCCTGAATACGCAGCCAACGCTCCAGATGAGGAAGAAGTCGACACCTTCCGGGATGAAGGCAAAGCTCCGATCGTCGAGGTCGAACCCGGTCAGCCCGACCGTCGCTGCCAACCAGGTATGCCCCGGAACTAAAATCAGGGCGAAGCAAGAAGGAAGCCGCCGGAGAGAATCACGGCGATCAGCACCCAGTTGAGCAATCCTCGAGCGTGCGCTCCCACCCGCCGTCCGATCAGCAACAGCGTGACGCAGACGAGGAACAGAGGCCGACACCGATGTAGTAGACCGCGGCGGTATCTTCCGGGCCTGCAAGACGTCCGGCCATAGAGAAAAAATGATGCCAGCCGAAGTGGCTGCCCACGCGCGGCCAACCGACCTGCAGAAAGACGAATGCAGCGTAGGTCCAGGCCCAGAGCGGGGTGCCGAAGGCCGTGTGCGCATGAAGCCGGTGAATACCGGCTCACCTGCTGCGCACCACGACGTAGCGCATCACCTCGGTGTTGAGGATGGCCTGTAGGAAGACGGAAACCAGCGTCACCCACAGGAGTGTGCAGACCGTAGTTCACGAACGCGGCAGGACCGAGCAGGAAACTCTCCGCTCCCGATCGAAACGCCGAGCACGATCACGCCGGGCCGACCACCCCGAGCCAGCGCCGAGCTCCGCGGCATTGGAGCCGCCGGCAGTTCTGCTTACACCCACGGGATCGAGACCGGTGCGCGTGTCCGGTCTTGAAAGACTACTGCGACTTGTGCCGAGGTCGAACTCATTACGCGCTCCCCTGATTCATCGCCCCGCGATCCGCTCCGCCGGCATCGGGCATCAGATTGTCCCGGGCGATCGCGCATTTACTTCGTTGTACGTCGATCGTACTCGGAGTACGACTACTGCGCCTGTCACAACACGAGCAGTCACGTCGTCGGGGAAGCGGGCACCGCCACTCATCGAAGCAACGATCGGCGAGAGTCCTGGAGCAGACGATCGCGCGCTGGCCGAAGACCGAAGCACTCGTCATCGACTCGAGCAGAATATCCGCTGGACTTATGAGGAGTTCGGCCGCCGCGTCGATCGTCTCGCCTCGGGCCTCCTCGCGCTCGGCCTCGAGCAACGAGGTGATCGGGTTGGGCGTGTGGGCGCCGGAAATTGCGCGGAATGGACACTCGCGCAGTTCGCCACGGCGCGCGCGCGGTTGATCCAGGTCAACGTCAATCCCGCCTACCGCCTGTCGGAGCTCGAATACACGCTCAACAAGGTCGGCATGAAGGCGCTCATCGCCGCAGCATTCCTTCAAGACGCAGCGATTACGTCGGCATGGTCGAGACGCTCGCGCCGGAGATTGCCGCGAGCCCGCCGGGCACAGCTCCGCGCGCCGCGCGCGCCCGCAGCTCAAGATCGTCGCTGAAGATCGGCGGCGAACGGCGCGCCGGCTGGCTCGGACTTTGCCGACATCGCACGCCGACGACGCGCACCTTGCTGCGCGAAGCTGCCGCGAGCGCCGAGCGCCGCACGCAGCCGATCAACATCCAGTTCACCAGCGGGACCACCGGACTGCCTAAAGGGCGCGACGCTCGTCACATCGACAACATCGTCAACAACGGCTACTTCGTCGGCGATGCGCATGGGATTGCACGGCCGGCGACCGGCTCTGCATTCCGGTGCCGCTCTATCACTGCTTCGGCATGGTGCTGTGCGAATCTCGCCTGCGTGATGCACGGCGCGACGATGGTCTATCCCTCGCGCCGGCTTCGATCCGCTCACGGTGCTCAGGGCCGTGCAAGCCGAGCGCTGCACCGCGCTGCTATGGCGTGCCCACCATGTTCATCGCCGAGCTGCAGCACCCCGAGTTCGGATCGTTCGACGTCTGAGTCGCTGCGCGCCGGGATCATGGCCGGCGCGCCCTGCCCGATCGAGATGATGCGCCGGGTCGATCGATCGCATGCACATGCGCGAGGTGACCATCGCCTATGGCATGACCGAGACGAGCCCGGTGAGCTTCCAGAGCTCGACCGGCACGATCCGATCGAGCGCCGCGTGTCCACGGTCGGACGCATCCAGCCGCACATGGAAGCGAAGGTCATCGACGCCGAGGGGCGCATCGCTCCGCGCGGTGACAGCCGGGCGAGCTGTGCACGCGTGGCTACTCGGTGATGCTCGGCTACTGGGACGATCCGGAGCGACACCGCCGAGGCCATCGACGCGGACGGCTGGATGCACACCGGCGACCTCGCGACGATCGACGACGAGCGGCTACTGTCAACATCGTCGGCCGGATCAAGGACATGATCATCCGCGGCGGCGAGAACATCTATCCGCGCGAGATCGAGGAGTTCCTGCTACCGCCATCCCGAAGATCGAGGACGTGCAGGTGTGTCGGCGTGCCCGACGCACAAATACGGCGAGGAGCTCGTGCGCCTGGATCCGTGCGCACTGCCCCGGCGAGAGCCCGATCCGCGGAGGACGTGCGCGGCTTCTGCCGTGGACCAGATCGCGCACTACAAGGTCCCGGCGCTGCGTGAGATTCGTCGACGGCTTCCCGATGACCGTCACGGGCAAGGTGCAGAAGTACTCATCCGCAAAGCGATGATGGAGCGCCTCGGACTGGCGAATTCACGCACCGCCTGGATCCGCGGCGGCGCTATTTTTACGTTGACGCCGTCGCGTACTGCTGTGCGCGAGCGCGTGTCCGGAGATGCTCTCGCGCCCGAGCGTCTCGGTCAGTTGCGGGACTTTCCGCATCGCTCGCGAACGTTCGTGCCGCAGAGATGCTGACCGCGGGTTTCTGGATGCGGAGAGAAGCAGCAACGACTGGCCAGTGGAGCTCGAATACGGCTTGTCGCCCTGCAGTGCGCGTGACGCGCGCCTTCAGTGCGCGCTCCGCATCCTGGCAATTGCAGCGCCGGATTGCTTCTTGCTTCAGGTAACACGTCGCCACGGAAGATCAGCACCCGCACGAGCGGCGCACTGCCGCCATCTGCCGGCTTCGTCGAAGAATTTCACGATCTGCGTGAGGCGCGTGATGGCCTCGGGCGCGATCGATCACGCGCGGCAGCGACGCGCGCCTGAGCCGGAGCCTGATCGTCATCGCTGGCGAGCTATCCGCTGCGAATCGCGGTCTCTTGCCCACCTCCGGGCGTGATGACCGCGAGCTCGGATTCGGCGCGACCGATATCTCCCCATCAGTGCGTAGGTGTTGGCGCGTACCGGCGAGGCACCCCGGTCGCCGCCTTGTATCGCATTTCTCCGCTTCGCTCGCAGCTTCGAGGGCCAACGTCCGCCAAGCCTTGAGCGCCTCGGGATAGCGCGCCAGTGCCGACAGAGCGGCTGCCCGATTATGGAGCAGGTAAGGCGGTGGCTTCCCCTCCACTGACTTCTGGACCGCAAGCCGCAGCGCTTCGTCGTACTGCTCGAGCGCGCGACGAACGTCTCCCGCAGAAGCTCGCCATGCCCCAGTTGTTGCGCAGAAAGAAAACCGCTGGGACTTTCGGCTCGTCCCCTCTTCGCCATCTGGTCCAGCGCTTCCTTGTAGTAGCGTTCAGCCGCGGCGTTGTTGCCGTCCAGGTAGTGTGCAGCGCCGATATCAGCGAGAGTTGCGCTTCCAGATCCGGCTTTACGGCCCCGGATTAGTGCAGCCGCTTCTGCGCCTGCAGCGCGTAGTCGAGCGCTGCGCTTTGATCATTCGAGTTCTGCGCAATGAAGGCGCGGTCGCGCAGGCAGTGAACGGCCGCATTCGCATCCGACTGACTCAACTGCAGCCCTTCTTCGATCAAGCTTCTCTGCCTCGTCTGGACGGCCCAGGGCGAGGCAGCGTACGCTCCCCACAGAGCACCGTGGCACGCAGCTCGACGTCTGTCGTCGATTTGGTCAGCTCGATCGCGCGCACGAGCAGGTCCGCCTGGCCAGGCTGCTGCCGTTACTCAAGTAGTAGGTCGCCAGCAGATTGAGAATCGCCGCCTCGATGCTCTGGCAGATCGTTCTCGTTGAGCAGCATTTCCCGGCTGCGTTCCAGCAGGTATCGACAACCCGTATCGGCTGGTCTGCAGGAGCGACTTCCATCAGCATGTCGCTGACGAAGCCGAGAACCGCCTCGTTGCGCCCAGCAAGTGAGCGCGCGTGATCCGCTGTCGCGCGCGGCCTCAACCGCCTGCCAGACTGACACCGCGGCGGCGCTGCAATGAGGGCCAACAGCACGATTGCAGCGGCACCGACGGCGAGTTTGTTGCGGTCACGAACTTTGCGGTTCGATAGGAAGCGAATCCGCACGCGCGCTGACGGGTTCGTGATTGAGATAGCGGCGCAGATCCTCAGCGAAGGCCTCGACCGTGTGATGGCGCTCGGCAGGCGACTTCTTCAGGGCCTTGAGGACGATATTGTCGAGATCGCCTTTGAGCGCGCGCGTGATGCTGCGGAACGCTGCGGGCGCTCGCTCGCTCCGTCAGCCGATCGACTGGCCTGGCTCGGGGCGGTGCTGGATCCGTATCGACGATGGCGCGCATTCGCTCGAGCGGAGTGTGCTGGTCGGCAACCGAGCGGGTGCTGTCCGGTGAGCAGGACGTAAAGCAGCACGCCGAGTGCATACACGTCGGTCGCACTCGTTACTTCGCCGCCCTGAAGCTGTTCGGGAGCCGCATACTCCGGCGTGAAAGCCTGCCCCGCCATCTGCGTGAGGCTGGGTATCGGTGCCGGGCGCCCCGTCGTCGAGCAGCTTCGCGATGCCGAAGTCGACGAGCTTCACCTGGCCCTCGGAGGTTACGAGGATGTTCGACGGTTTCGAGGTCCCGATGCAGGATCAGCTTGGAATGCGCGTGCGCGACCGCGGCGAGTACGTCCTGGAACAGTCGCACGCGCGATTTCAGATCGAGCGCCCGACTCTCGCACCAGCGGCTGATCGTTTCGCCCTCGACGTAATCCAGCACCAGATAGGGTTGACCCACCTGGGTAACGCCGGCATCGATGAGTCGCGCGATGTTCGGGTGGGTCAGGCGACCGAGGGCGTTGCCTTCGCGCCGAAAGCGTTCGATGCCGCCGGGACCGAGGAAGCGGGATTGAGCAGCTTGACGGCAACGCGTGCTTCGTACCTGCCGTCACTGCGATGAGCGAGCCGAGACCGTGCCCATGCCGCCCTGCCCCAGCAGCCGATCGAGCGTGTAACTGCCGACAACCTGGCCGGCGAGGCTCGGTTTCTGGCGCCGGTCGCGATATCGAGCCTTCCAGGAATTGCTCGCGCTCGATTCTGCCTGCTGAGCCAGGCAGCGCAGTCAGATCATCCGCCAGCGCGCGGTCGTCGCGTCGGAGCTGCGCGATCCGGATCTCGCTCGCGCGGCGGCATCGAGCGCCAACAGCTCATCGAGCAGAGGGCTGAGCAGGACCCAGCGCGCCTTGTCGATGTCGCCTCTTCACGACTCGCGCAACACGTCGTGCAGATAGAGGCGCGCCTTGTTCCAGTCGCGCTGCACGCTGCGTTCTGAACACGCGCGCATCGCCGCGATCTCGGTCGAATGAAAAGCCGCAGAAGAACTTCAGGTCGACCAGCTCGGCCAGCGCTGCGCATCTACCGTTGCCAGCTCATCCAGCGCATCGCTGATGCGCTTGAGCTCCGGCTCATCCACGGCAAACTCTGGCGCCTCGGTCGGTATGGAGGTGATCTCGAAGGCTCGCGCCACGTTTTCGAGAGCCTGCTGGTCGCGGACGAAGTCGATGACGATATTGCGCATCGCACGCGAGGCGTACGCCATCAGAAGCGCCCGCGATCGGCGAACTGCGGGCCCCTCGCGACCGAGACATTCTCAGGCAGGCCTCGTGCAGGAGCGTAGTCGGGCTGACCGAGAGCACCGGCCGCTGCGGCGCAGAGCGCTTTGGGCGATCTGCCGCAGCTGCGCGTACAGGACAGTGAAAAGGTCAACGCGCGCGTCCGGGCGCTCTCCGCCGTGGACTCGGGTTCCCCGGTTCAGCTGTCACGTGAGCTCCCCGCACTCCGTTCAACTGTTTTACAGGGCAGTCTGCCCCGGCCGGCCCCAATAGGGAAGCGCGGGAGGCGTTCGACTTCGGCCTGAACTTCAATACCGCTGACATATTCTCGCTACCTTTGTTTGCTCGCCCACCGGATAGGACGGAAAAGCACCTCAAAAGACGCCAGCGGCGATCAAATCCCCCGGTCCGCGCCAAAGGCTGGCGGGTTTGTCCGAGCAGGTGCGTCTTAAGGAGTGGGGTGACGGTCAATATCCAACGGGAGTGGCTCATGAAAGGTTCCGGTATCGCGTACTTGCTCTTCAGGAGCATGCCAATACCCCCTCTCACTGTTCGAGGGGCGGACGAAACACTACGCGACAGATCTCGTCGAGCCGCGGGGCGAATCGATGCCGGACGTCGCAGACGGCATTCTGGTCGCAGCTGCTCCTGGCGCGCGCGTTGACACGCTTTCGATCGCTCGCCTGCGGACATCGGGCGTCGAATCGGGAGCGCGTAGACCCGCCAGCGATATCGATCCTGGTACGAGATTATTTCTTTTGTGCGGCGGCGATGTACTCGTCGATCTGGTGCTCCAGGATCGGCAGCGGCACGCCGCCATTCTCAAGCACCGCATCATGGAAAGCGCGCAGGTCGAAGCGCTCGCCGCGAGCGCATCGTGGGCCCTGGCGCGTAGCTCGAGGATCTTGAGCCCCCCATCTTGTACGCGAGCGCCTGGCCCGGCCACGCGATGCAGCGGTCGGTCTCGGTGCGCACTTCGTGCAGCGACAGCGCCGTATTGCTCGCGAGATACTCCATGGCGCGGTCGCGTGACCAGCCCTTGGCGTGCATACCGGTATCGACCACGAGCCGGCACGCGCGCCATCTCGTAGGTGAGCCGGCCGAACTCATCGTAGGGGCGTCTCTGGTGCATGCCCATTTCCCTCGCCGAGCTTCTCCGAATACAGCCCCAGCCTTCACCGAACGCGTGTGGATACAGATCGAGTCGAAACGGCGGCACGTTCTCCAGCTCGCGCGCCAGCGAGCCCTGCAGATGATGGCCTGGTACCGCCTCGTGCAGCGCGAGCGCGGTCAGGACGTAGAGGGGCCGCTTTTCGAGTCGCGTAGGTGTTGACCCAGAACTCACCCACCCGCGTTACCGCCAATGGGCGGCGGTGAATAGCGACCACCGGTGTAGTTCGGCGCAAGCTCCGCGGGCACTGGCTGCACGCTGCGCAGGGCGGGCGCGGCAGCTTGCCGAAATATCCAGGCAGGATGCCGTCGATCTGCTTGGCGATATAGGACGCGTCCTTGAGCAACTCGTCGGGCGTGTGTGCGTAGAACCGCGGATCGGTGCGCAGGTACTTGAGGAACGCCGCGAAATCGCCCTTGAAGCCGGTCTGGCGAATCACCGTCTCCATCTCGGAACGGATGCGCGCGACTTCGCCTGAGCCGATCTCGTGCACCTGGTCGGGAGTCACCTCGAGATTGGTGAAATAACGCACAGGGCGTCGTAGTACGCCTTGCCCTCCGGCAGATCAGCTGGCACCGATGGTCTGGCGCGCCTGGCGGGTACTCCTTGCTGAAGAACTCGAGCAGATGTCGATAGGCGGGAATCGCGTCGCTCTCGATGGCGCCGCGCGCTGCCGTCTTCAGCCGTTCCTGGTCTGCGGCACTGATCGTGTCGGGAAAGCGCGTGAAGGGCTCCCAGAAGGGACTCTTTTCTGCCGAAGCATATTGCTGGCCCTCCACTACTTTGATGATGCCCGGCAGGATCACAGCCGGCAGCGTGAAACCATCCGCCATCCCCTGGCGCAGGTTCCCGTTCTGCTGCTCGAAGTAAGGCGGAATCGCGTGCAGTCGTGCGATGTAGTTCTCGTAGTCATGCGCACTGTTCATCCTGACGCCGACGGCCATGCGCATGACGTCGATGTGAAAGCCTTCATCGCTGGTAAGTGGAATACGCCATGGTTTGAAGGGCGCGAGCGCGATGCGATGCTTCGGGACGAATTCGAACAGGTCGTAGTTGACCTGGTCCTCGTGACTGAGCGCGGTGCGCGAGATCGCCCCAAGGCGCTGCTGATACCCGCGATCCTGCTCGAGGCGCCGTGCGCGAAATCCGCGGGCGTTACCGGCGGGCAGGCGGTCGTCGTAGTCGTGAACGTCCGAAGCAGTCGCGAACAGTGGGTCATCGACGCAGCCGCGTGCTCCACTCGTCCGGCGGAACAATTGATGCAGAGCCTCGCCCGCGTCGGAATTTGCATCAGCTGCAGGCTGCGGCTGAGGAGCACAGCCAACCAGCAGCGCCAGAAGCGACGCGCACCAGCCAAGCGACCACGCATTACGGACGTACACTCGGCCTTCCAAATCGTCGTCAGGGAGAGATCACTGTAATCCCGACACCCTCAAAGCTCGCCATCCCCATGAGCGCCGCCGGAACTTCGTCGAGCCTGATGCGCCGGGTGATGAGCTTGCCTGGATCGAGCTTAGCGCCTTGGACCATTTCCAGCAGGGCGCCGTAGCGGGAAGCCTGGATGCCGTGGCTGCCGACGAGTTCCAGCTCATGCGCGATGACCCTGCTCATCGGAAGGGTGGCGCCCTCCGGCAGGAGTCCGACCTGCATGTGTCTGCCGCGCCGTCTCCAGGCTGGCGATGGAATTCACGCAGGTCGTCGGATGTCCGAGCGCATCGGATCGAGACATGCGCGCCTCCCTTGCTGATTTCGTGGACTGCGGCCGGCATCACGCGACCGACCGCGCATCGACCGTCGCGCGCGCCCCATCGCGCGTGCACACGCGAGCTTCTCCTCGCCGAGGTCGATCGCAATCACCTTCGCGCCCAGCGCGTTCGCAATCATGATCGCGGACAGACCGACGCCACCACAGCCATGGACAGCAAAGCCACTCGCCTCGCCTTCACGCGCCCTTGATCGACGACCGCGCGAAAGGAGGTCGCAAAGCGGCAGCCCAGGCAGGCCGCGGTGCGCAGAGTCGGGCCATTCGGGAAGCGCCACCGGCAGATTCATATCGGCGAAGTTGATCGCCACCTGTTCGGCGAACGATCCCCAGGCAGTGAACCCTGGCTGGAACTGGTTCGGGCACACCTGGGGATTGCCCGACTCACACCTGGGCAGTGACCGCATCCGCAGACGAAGGGACAGTGACCCGATCACCTACCCCCAGCGGACTACCTGTTTGCCAACCGCGCCAAACGGTTCCGGCGAGTTCTCATGGCCAGAGGACGTGCGGCAACACGATGTCAGGATCGTGTCCCATCCAGCCGTAGCACCGCTGCGGCACGGTCCCGTTGCCTCTACCTCTGATCACGACGCCGCCGTCCGCCGGCGCGGATCAGCCACCTGCTGAACCCGTGGTGGCTGTTCTGTGAATTGATCGTAGAAGACAGCCCTCATCGACGATGAGACAACGGAGGACGCCAGTCATGATTCAATATACATCGAGGTCACCGCGCAAACAACGAAGGGCCCGGCGTAGCAGCTCGCGCGTGTCACCGAAGACATCCCGCTGGGTCACGCCGTTGAAGCGATAAAGACCGAGGAGCTTCGGCTTTGCCGCGCGCCGCCAGCCCGGCAAAGAGGCCTGCGGCGTGGAGGTGTGGAGAACATGGCCGCGGACTCGCGAAACATCAGGCCGTGGCAGCCAGCTTCAGGCCGGTATGGCGTGAACGCCTCCATGACCAGGACAGCGCATCGCGCCTTTGCACGCGTCGGTCGTACGCGCTGCGTCGGAGTCGTCGCCGCCCGATCACCACGATGCGACGATCAGGGCGCACCGGAACCGGATAGCCGTGAAGCTTTCCATCGCGTAGGCTTGAGTGCGCAGTAAACGCAGTGGCGATCGCGACGTCGCGCGCTCCTTGTGGATGACCAGCCCGGGCCTTGAACTCGCGCGCGCTGACGCTGTGGCCTTCCTGAAACTCGCGCCGTCAGTTGCCTCAGTGATCGTTGGCGCGGCTCCTGATGTCGACGCGATGCAGCGCCTCGTGCACGCTCTGGTCACGCGCCTTGATGCCCTTCGGCCCGATGGACTCTCGAGGCGGCACGCGAGACGCGCCCGGGACCGCTCCAGGGCGGAAGAGATCGCAGTGTCCAGGAGTTTTTCACCGGCGGTGTGACTCGGAATGCAGATGCAGTGACGGAAGACGACTAGAACGTCGGGTCAGCGGGCTCGAGCGCCGCGTGAGCCCGGCTTCGTCATCGCCGCCTTCGCCCGCCGCACCACGCCCGGCCCATAGACCGCGGCGAAAGGAAGCCACGCTGAGCTGGATTTCGGCGATGTTTCGTGCGCTGGCCCGTGAGCGATCTGGGACCGATGCCCGGATTGCCGGAACCGTAGCGAAGCACGACCTTCGTCGCGCCGGCGGGCGGTCGTCGCGAGCCGCCGACTCGGCGCAGGCCGGAGCTGAGCCCGCCGGCGAGCAGAGCGCCAGCTACGCGCACAGCGCTTCGGAGCGATTCCCTTCCCATCGTCTCGGAAGTTCGCCGGAAATGGACGCGCTAGCGAGGATGCCCAGCTGTGCTTGAAGGTAACGGACAGGCCTCCCTGAGCCTGGACCAATGAAGAAGCAGGTTCTCAGATCGCTACGCTGCCAAGCGCTGTTCACGCGCACGCCAGAGCCTGAGCCGAGAGGATCGCTCTTCGCGCCGTGGCCCGTTGCCTTCGTCATCCAGAAAGCTGCCGCGCGACAGTTGCACTACGATTTCCGCCTGAGCTCGATGGGAAGTAGCACTCGATCGTGGCGGTGCCGAAGGGGCCGTCGACCGATACCGTGGACAAACGCCTCGCGGTCGGAAGTCGAGGAACCATCCGTTCGAGTACGCCTCGTTCCGGCGGAGTCTATCTCCGGCGAAAGGGAATACGGCGCGGGCAACGTGATCGTCTGGGACTGCGGCGTGTACTCGCCTGACGAGGGTGAGAAGTATTCGCTTCAGCGATCGGCGCGAGGCCGGAGGAGCGGCTCAGAAAGGAGACTCACGGACTGGACAAGCTGAGCCATTTTCCTGCGTGGTGCGAAGCTTGAAAGGCTCCTACGCCCTGCGTGCGCACGCGACTGACGCGAAGCAGTGGCTCCTGATCAAGCACAGGGATCGGCTTCGCGCAAAGTCGAACGATGTGCTGGCCCGCTCACGATCGGTGCTGCCGGCACTGCTCGCTCGATGACATCACGCCCAACTCATCTGCCGCCGCAGCTCGATGCGCCGATCACTCGCAACCCAGCGGGTCAAGCGAGGCTATCCCAAGACGCCTGGCGCTCGATGCTCGCCGAAATCGGCGATGAAGCGCGCTCGGATCCGAAGTGGCTCTACGAGCCCAAGCTCGATGGCTATCGCGTCATCGCGTTCGTGGAGCGACAGCAGGCGCGAGCCTGCAATCGCGCAATGGCATCGACTGCACCGCAGGCTTCCCGGAAATCGCTCTCCGAGCTGGCGACGCCAGGCGATCGACAAGATGGTGCTGGATGGCGAGGTCGTCGCCTTCGATGACGCGACGGCGTGCGCCTTCGTTCAACGCGCTGCAGAGCCGCGCGCCAGCTCAGAGACCGAAGAGGAGATCACGCGAGGGTACGCCGCGACACCCGTGGCGTGCCGTGTGCTTCGATCTCCTGCACTTCGCCGGGCTCAACCTGCGCGGCGTCACCGCGTGTGTCGATCGGCGCCGCTACCTCTACCCAATGCCTTCTGCCCTCCGCTCATATCCAGCTGGTCCATGCTTCCGACGATGCCGAGAAACTCTATGCCGCCGCGATGGACGAGAGGTCTGAGGGAATCGTGGCGAAGCGCAAGGACAGCATCTACCTCAGCCCGGTCGCGCGTTCGAGTGCATGGCAGAAGATCGAAAGCCGTGGCAGAGCGCATGAATTCGTCGTGGGCGGCTGCCACCGCGGGCAAGGCGCGCGCGCGAGCTCCGGTGGCGCCCTCCTGCTCGGCTGTTGGCCGACAAGAAGGATTGCGCTACGTCGGTCACGTCGGCTCGGGTCTCGATGAGAGAACTTTCGCAGACCTTCGCGCGCGTGCTCGCCAAGCTGACGCGCAAGACGCCTCCCTTCGTCGAAAAGCCCGATTTGCACCGCCCGACGACCTGGATCGAACCTAAGCTCGTCGCCGAAGTGAACTTCGCCAGCTTCACGCCTGACGGCAACCTGCGCGCGCCTGTATTCCTGAGACTGCGAGGATGACATCAAGCCGGCGGATGCGCAGCGGCCCCGAGCAGATCGGCAAGGGCGGCAACGGCGGCGGGTCGCAGCGCTGGCGGCGGCAACCGCGCTCGCAATGCGGAGGATGGCGCGAACGCGCCCACGGCCAAGAGCGCTCGCGGGAGGTCGGGTTCGAGCGAGCGGCGGTGGCGCGAAGAGTCGCGCGGAAACCGACCCGACCGATCGCTCTCCATCTCAGGACGATCATCGACTCGGCCCTCGAGCAGCTCGAGCAAAAGCCGAACCGACTCGATCTCGACATCAGCGGCGCCAAGGTCCGTCTCACCAATCTCGATCGCGAATACTGGCCCGGCGACAAGAAGGTCAAGCCGCGTCACCAAGCGCGATCTGCTGCGCTATCTCGCCGGCGTCTCACCGCTACATGCTGCCGCATCTTCAGGACCGGCCGCTCACGATGATCCGCATGCCCGAGGGCATCAACGGCGAGCGCTTCTTTCAAAAGCACTGGAGCCAGGCGAAACCGGACTACGTCGAGAGCATCACGGTTTTCTCCGAGCACAGGACGAGCGGCACGACTACGTGGTCGCTAACAACCTGCCGTCGCTCCTCTGGCTCGGCCAGGTCGGCACTCTGGAGTTTCATGTCTGGCATTCGCGCTACACGCCTGGAGCGGACACGCCGCGCCCAAACCGAGGATTTCTCCAGCTCGATCGAAGCGCTCGAGTCCTCGGTGCTCAACTTCCCGGACTATCTGGTGCTTCGACATCGACCCATACATCTACTCGGGCAAGGAAGCGAAGGCGCGGAGCCCGAGCTCAACAAGAAAGGTTTCGCCATGGGCCGGCGCGTCGCCTTCTGGCTGCGCGAGTTGCTGCCGCGAGATGACACTCGATGCGGTGGTCAAGACTTCAGGCAAGACCGGCCTTCACGTGTTCGTTCCGATCGAGCGCACGGTGAACTTCGATGAGGCGCGCGCAGATCTGCGGAGATGGTGGGCCGCACACCTGATGCGCGAGCACCCGAAGGACATCACGATGGAGTGGTCGGTCGAGAAGCGCACCGGCAAGATCTTCATCGACTACAACATGAATGTGCGCGGCAAGACCCTGAACAGCGCCTACTCACCGCGCGGTGTCCCCGGCGCGCCCGTTTCAATGCCCCTGACCTGAGAAAGGCTCGAAGCGGCCGAGCCCACCGACTTCACGATCGCCAATGCACTGAAGCGTTTGGCGAGGACTGGCGATCGGTGGAGTGATGTGCTTTCCGCGAAGCACAGCCTGAGTCAGGCGCTCGGTAGCAAAACGGACGACAGCGCGTGAGTGCCGCTGTCAGCTCTCGGCTGACTGCGCACAGTGCGGACTCGAGATCATCTAGCGGTGCGCGCTTCGACGGTGCGCACAGTAAAGTCGAAACGTCGCGCCGCCGCCCAGGCTGCTTTCCGCCCAGATCCGTCCGCGATGCGCTTCGATGATCGAGCGGGCGATGGGCAGTCCCAGCCCCATGCCGTCTGGCTTGGTGGTGAAGAAGGATTCGGAAAATGCGCTACATCTGGTCGGTCGGTATGCCGCTACCGCGGTCGCTCACGCCAACCTCGAACCGTGTCATCGCCATTGCGCCGTCGTTTGCACCGTGAGCTCGCGCGCCGACTCGGGGGTGTTCTGCATCGCGTCCATGCCGTTGACGATCAGGTTCAGCAGTACCTGCTCTATATGGGTACGGTCCGCAGACACCAGCGGTGAGTCCGATGGCCAATTCACTGCGCAGCTGGATCCGCCGCCGCTTGGCATCGCTCGCCACCAGTTGCAGCACGCCGGACGCCGTTTCGTTGAGATCGAGCGGCTGCATCTGAATCGTCGCGGTTGCGCACCAACCCACGTAGATCCTGACGGATCACCTCGCTTCGGCACGCAGATCTTCCTTGCAGATCTCAGCCAGTATCCGGCCGACTTCTGGCAGGGGCGGCTCCTTCAAGGTCAGCAGAGTCTCAGCCGCTTCTGCATTGCTGAGAATGGCGCACAGGGGCTGGTTCACCTCGTGGGCAATCATTGCGGTCAGCTCCCAACCACCGCGAGGCGCGTCGCGTGGGCCAGATTGCGAGTCGCTTCTTCGGCCCTCTTGGCGATCTGTGATGTCGTGTCCAATGGCCTGGAAACTCATCGACCTGCCCGTCCGCATTGAAGATGGCGTGAAACGCCCAGTGCTGCCAGCACGCTGCTCCCATCGGGAAGCGTCGCCTCTTGCTCCCAGTCGCACGGTCCTCGCAGCAACGCCGCTGACTCAACCTGGAATGCGCACCAGGGGCGGACTCGTTCCGGCAACAGATCCAGTAATTTCGTGCCGATCAATTGCTCGCGCTCGCGCCCGCACCGAGCGGCAATACGCTTCGTTGACGAACGTGAGCGTCGTGTCGGGCAGAAAGCGGCACACGTACCCCGTCTGGCTCTCGACGACTTCCGCGATACCGTGCCTCGCTGGCGCGCAAAGCAGCTTCATTGCGACGGCGATCCGTGATGTCGAGCGCGGTGCCGATATACCCGAGGAACGCGCCATTCGCAGCGTAGCGTGGAACCCCCTTGTCCAGGATCCAGCGATAGTCGCCGTCGTGGCGGCGCAGCCGGTACTCCGCCTCGTAAGGGCACACGCGTCTGGAGTGAGGAGTCACGTGCAGCGCAGACGGTGCGGCAGATCCTCCGGATGCACGCCCGCTCTCCCAGCCGTTCCGGCACTCCTGCTCGAGCGTGTGGCCCGGTAAACTCGAGCCAGCCACGATTGAAGAACTCGCGCACCCTGTCGGTACCCGACATCCAGATGAGCACGGGAGCGCTGTCAGCCATGGTGCGAAAGCGTCGCTCGCTTTCCCGCAGGGACCGCTCGACACCTTGTTTCTGGTCGATCAGCACCGCGGCCAGATGAGAGGGTGCGGCTCGTACCACAAGAAAGTGCTGAAGCGCAGCGCCTCATTTCGCCCGGTGAGAGCCTGGAAAGAGCCCGACGCCCTGCAGGGCTGCGACCACCCGCGAAGCAGGACAGGGAGCAAAATGGCCGCCGGACGCGCCCCGCGCACCAAAGCTGAATCGCTGCCCAGAACAGAAACGGCACCGGCGCATAGCGCGACCTGGCGAAGAGCAGTCCTCCCCTCCCTCACTCTGGAACGCGATGTAGGACGTCAGAATCAACCCGGCAGTGAGCAATGCGCCTTCAAGCCAGCGAGTGCCCGGACCAACCGATGCGTGATTCTCCTCGAGCACCCACAACCAGTAGAAAATGGCCGGAGTGATGATCAGGTTGGCGAGTGCATCTCCCAACAGCCATTGCTCCCAACCCGACCAATACTGCTCCTGTCCGAGGGGGATGCGCGCCGCGGCGCCGGCAAAGGCGGACAGCGCGGGGCGAGCAGCACTGCGAAAAAGACAGTACACCCCAAAGTCCCGCACGGTTTCGAATCGCATCGGGTTACGGATGAAATGCTTCAGTGCCGTTGCCGTGAACAGCGCCTTGCCGGAATCGATCGCGAACGTGGCCCACAGGAACCATGGCGGGGTATCCGCAGGCACTGCGACGAAGAGTCGAATTGGCAGCGGCAAGAGCATGCACCAGCCACCACCAGCGCGGCCGGACCAGCAGCAACGCGCACAGCAGGATCGAGTCCGGGAAACCAGAATGGCGAAGGCGTCGTATGGCTGAACGCCATGGCGTAACGGTAAGCAACGTAGAACGCAGCCTCGAACAGGCAGAGCGCGAGAATGTTCCTGAGCAGCGGCTGACGCGCCAGGAATGACAGGGGTGAATCCCGGTTCGCGCTTTCTTATCGACGTCGTCCGACGCGATTACGCTCGTGACCGGCATGATCCATTCGCTGCGGTGAGCTGCAATGCGGCACAGATTAGCCCCGATTGCGGGTTCGCGACCAATTTTCACATCGTGACACCTGCGGAACAGTGCGTAGGAGGCGCTCGGGATAATCCGTACGACGTAAGTCCACTACCCGAGCAGCGCTGCAAGGGGTCAAATGCACGGCATGGATACGCGGCACTCTCGTTGCAGTCGTCGATGACGAACAGGCGGTTCGCCTGGCGGTCGCGCGAATGCTGCAAGCCTCATCGCTCTACCACGTCATGGTTCTTCGAGAGCGGTCAGACGTTTCTGAATTCGCTGCGTACAGTGGTTCCCTGATTGCGTGGTACTCGACTTCCAGATGCCCGAGCTGACCGGCAGCGATGTGCAGCGAGCACTCAAGAACTCGCAGATCGAGGTTCCGGTCATCGTCATGACCGCCCATGATCAGCCGACTTTGCGCGCGCAATGCATGGCGGACGGGGCTAGTTGCCTACTTCACCAAGCCCTTGCGCCGCGACGACCTGATGGCGGCGATAGATACGGCAATTCTCGCCTGCCGACTGACCCCGATCGACTGAACCAGCTCGACTGAACGATAGCGATGAGCAGCCGCTCGGGCGGCACGTGCCAGCACGGGGTCCACTGTTCGCTAATCCGCGCCGGATATAGCGGGACGTGGTCATTTCGTCACATAATCGTGCTCACAATAGACGGGTTCAGCGAAAGTAGAGATCTGCCGCCAACGGCTCGGACGATTGCCATTCAGGGTCAGCCGCATGGATACCAAGGAAACCGTTTTCCTGCTGGACGATGATGAAGCGGTCGTAACGGCGCTGTCGCGCATTGCTGCAAGCGGAGGGCTATCCCACTCGCACCTACACCTCCGCGAACGAATTCCTCGCAGCTCACGACCCCGAAGTTCCGGGGTGTCGTCACCGACCTCATCATGCCGGACATGACCGGCCTGGAGTTACAGCGAGTTCTGAGTGCGCGTGGGTACGCGCGCCCCATTGTCTTTGTCACCGCGCGTGGCGATGTGCCGATGACCGTGCAAGGCATGCGGGCGGGTGCGATCAGTTTCCTTCCCAAGCCCGTGCGCAAGGCTGAAGCCCTCGCGACAGTGAGCGAAGCGATCTCGAAAGACTCAGCCGCCGAGCTGAAGCTCGCGGAGCAGCGTCGCGTGCTCCAGTTGCTAAAGGCGCCTCACGCCGCGCGAGCGACAGGTGATGGACCTGGTCATCACGGGCATGAAGAACAAGCAGATCGCAGACCAACTTTCTGCCACCGAGAAGACCGTCAAAGTCCACCGCGGCCGGCTCACTGGAAAAAATGCAGGTCAAGTCTGCGACTGCGCTCACGAATCTGCTGACTCACGCCGGTGTGAACCCCGGCGAGAACAACATCGCGACGCCCGGAAACTAAGCGAGACCTGCATCCCAACCCGCCATTAGCTTTCTTGCCAGTCGGGCCGGGACAACTCATTCTGCGACCCGAATAAGTCGCACGGCTTGGAATGAGATCCACTTGGACAAAACAGTTGCGGGTGCCGCAGGTGGCCGTTTCAGCAGGATCTACGCAAAACAATAGCGCCTCCGGCTCGCCGGGATGGATCAACACGCTCTGCATCGGGCTTGTGATCTACGTCACCATTTGCGTGGTCTGGATGCTGACGGGGTTCGGCGGCGACCGCGTGAGGCATTACGTCGGTTACCTGTTGGCTGACGCCCCCGCCTGCCTCGCCGCATTGATCGTCACCATCGCTGGCGACACGCCGGATGGCACCGGGCACCTCGCGAATAGCCTGGGGCTGCCTGTCGATGGCGATCGCCATCGTACTTCATGGGCACCACTATCGGCGTCAACGCCTGGCTGCACGGCCGGGACCCGTTCCCGGACCTTCGACTTTTCTACCTCGCCTTCTATGCATTCCTGGGCGTGGCTGTAAGCCTCATGATCCGGGCCGCGGCCGTGAGAGTTCGCTGGACACAGTTCCTGATCGACGCCGCGATCCTGGTGGTTGGCTTCTGGCGCGCTTCTTCTGGTCTCCTCATCATCCACTCCGGCCGCGTCGAACGGCGAAGTCGGCGATGCTCAAGAATGCGCTGAGCCAGACCTACATTGCGCTGAGTTGCATCCTGGTGCTGATGCTCGGTGTGCTGCTCCCTGGCGGGCGCGGGCGACATGGTCGGGCGCCGCGTTCCGCTGCTGCTCTCGGTTGGATTCGCGACCATGTTCCTCGGCGACATCCTGTGGTCAGTCGCGAAGATCGGTGGCAAGCTATCTGTCGGGCGACCTGCAGCGACGTGCTGTACGTCGCCCGTTATGCACCGATGGCCGCCGCCGGACGCGAGCACATGCGCCTTTCCGCCACGACGTCCGGGACCGCGATCCAGCAGCTCGCTACCGCTGGCTCAATCGCTGCCCTTACGCATCGATGCTGACCGCGTTCCTGGTGCTCGTAGTCCTTCACGCGCGGCGGAGATTGGCAGCCCGGCGACCGTGATGACCATTATCGTGTCCGGACTTGCGTTGCTCGTGATGGTGCGCCAGGCGTTGGTACTGCGCGACGACGCCTTGATCCGCGAGCAACGCGCGGCATCGTATGGTCGAGGACCGCGTACGCTTCCCTGATCGCCAATGCCTCGGACGCTCCATCATGACCGTCGCCGTCGACGGCTCACTCCTTCTTTGTATCTCCGGCTTCCGAGCGCACGCTCGGTCTCAAGCCGGAAGCCGTAGTCGGCAAGAGCCTGTTCGACATCTGGAAGGGCGATGACGCTGAGCGCCTGAGAGCTTTCCTCGGTGAGGTTGCTGGATCGTCCGGCGAAGCCGTCGGCCCAGCTGAAATGCGCAGTCGAACGCGGTCGCGATCGCTGCGTGCTCGAAAATCGTCGGCAGCAACCTGGCGAACGATCCGGCAGTAGGGACTCACGCGCTCAACTTCCGTGACATCACCGAGCGCAAGGCACTGGAAGAGCAATTGCGGCAGCTGGCATTTCACGACTCCTCACGATGCTCGCGAACCGCGGGACTGTTCCAGCGACCGTGTGCAGCACGCCTTGACGCTCGCCAATCGAGGACGCCAGCAGCTGGCGGTGATGTTCGTTGACCTCGACAACTTCAAGAACGTGAATGACTCGCTTCGGCCACGACGCCGGCGACCGCCTGCTGCAAGCGGTCACGCGCAGCGGCTCGTGAAGTCGACGCGTTTCTCCGACACGGTTGCGCGCCTGGGCGGTGATGAATTTGCCATCCTGCTCGAGGCAATTTCCACCACAGGCGAGGTCGAGGCGCCTCGCCGCCTCCTTGATCGAGAAGCTCGACCAACCGTTCATTCTCAACGCGGCCGAAGTTCGCGCTCTCGGCCAGCATTGGTGTGGCGTTCTCGACCCAGGAAGCAAGCGCCGAGGCACTGCTGAGCAAGGCCGATACGGCGATGTACTTTGCGAAGGCTGCGGGCAAGAACCGCTTCCTCACGTTCGAGCCGCTCATGCACGAGATGCTCCAGGAGAAGACGCGCCTGGTCGCCGACATCGCCCGGGCCATCGCCAACGAGGAGTTCTTCGTCGAGTACCAGCCGATCGTCGATCTCGGCACGCGGAGCCTGCTGGGAGTGGAGGCGCTCGTGCGCTGGAGGCACCCGGAACTCGGCGTGTTGCTACCCGGGCCGATTCATCCAGATCGCCGAGGAATGCGGTCAGATCATCAAGCTCTGGACGCTGGGTGCTGGGGCGGGCGTGCCGCGATGTGCGTGCCTGGCGCAGCGTCGTCGCCGGTGGCGGAAGGGCTTCTGCGTCGCCGTCAATATCTTCGAGCCGACACCTTCAGAATGGCGACCTGGGCCCGGGACGTGGCGCACGTCCTGAAGGATTCGGGGCTCGAGCCCGGCAATCTCGTGATCGAACTGACCGAAAGCACGATCATGCACAACACCGAGACCAACCTGGCCCGACTGCAGGAATTGAAGGCGCTCGGCGTGCGGCTGGCGATCGACGATTTCGGCACGGGCTACTCGTCACCGTCTTCACCTGCACCGCTTTCCAATCGATATTCTCAAGATCGATCGCCTCGTTCGTTGCCCCGCCTGACTCAACTCCTCCACCGGGCCGGAACTGCGCGCGCGCGGTGATCACGCTCAGCGAGACGCTGGGGCCTCGACACCGTGGCCGAGTGGAATTGAGCTGGAACCACAGATCGACGCGCTTCTGAAGCTCGGATGTGTCGCCGGACAAGGCTTCCTGTTTGCGAAGTCCGGAACTCTCGCGGAGCTATTTCGATGAGCCCGTTCGTGGCGAAACGCAACGAGCTTTGGAATTCCATGTCGGGCCGCGAAGACCTTTCGCTGACCGGACGCTTCCGCGCGCTCACGATAGCAACGCTGGCGCGGCCTGACTTGACCTCGCCTCTCTACGACCATGCGACTCGAGAACTCGTACACAGGTCCAGCGCCCCGTAGCCGCCGGGTCGTGAGGATCGTATGCGCGCTTACGATCGGGCGGCTATGGGACCAACAGGGCACGCGTGCCGATGATGAGTGTTGAGGGAACACGCGGCAATGCGACGCGACAGCTCGGCGATATCTCGCACAAGCGCTCGGGTCTCGTGAATGTGCAGTTCGATTTCGCCGAGCAATTCTGCTGGTCCGGGCGGGGTCACGAAATAATTGCCGGAAGGAAGTGACGCTGATCCTCTGTTCGAATGGTTTGCCCATGTCGCCAGTGCCTGCGAGCCCGCCATGCGCCATGGCGTCTCTCTTGCGCGCCAGCACTTGTGCGCGTAACCAAACGTGCAGCCAAATCCTGCTGCAAAGGCTCTAGGCACTATTTCGCTGTTCCGCGAGCCTCGTACTAAGAAGGTGGCACGGCGTCGCTCGAAGTCCCATCCGCCAGCTAGCCGCACTGCAACTTTGGCTCCTCGCATAGCAGCGCAATGCACGCGTGAGTCCATGCTTCGGCATCGCCGAACGCAAGCAGAAACTCCCCGACAGCTCTAGTAGAGCCTGGCTTTCCAGCCTCGACCGTCTGCTGCTGTCTTTGCGGTTTCGTTTTGCTCATCCATGATGTTACTGCCCTCGGCAGACGCTGACTCCCTGTCGCTGCCGATGAATATTACAGCGGGATGATCGGTCGCGCTGACATTACTGACAATGGGACCTTGGGACTACGTCGCGTCGATTGCCGGCGCGATGTCCAAGGCACCTACGGCTCCAGCTGAGGCGGTTCGCCTGGTTGTAGGTCCGTTACTTGTTGTCGAGCCACTTGTCGACGCCGCCGTGCTTCGAGCAGGCGCCGCTGTGCTCCTGCTGTACCAGTCGGTGCCGTCCTTGCACTAGTGTAAGTCGCCGGCGCCACGCCACCGTGGTGACTGCAGGCGCCTTGGCCGGCCTTGGACGTAGCGCCATCCTTGCGAGTGACCATCGCTTTCATCGCTCGGCGGCGTGGCCGCGTGAGCGGGTAGCGCAACGGTGGCGACCAAGAGAATGAGAAGGGAGAACAGAGCGTGAGGCAGTGCTGATGCGCGCATGGATCCTCCTTTCGATGCCGTAGCGATCCGGCTTCGCCAGGATAGGTCACCTGACAACGCCCCGAGGTTAAGCTTGGTTCATCGAAACTTCATTTTGGGCGACGGACGGCCCTCACCTTCCCGCCCTCTTCCACCACCGCAGAAGAACTGATCGCCGCCATCGGACTCGAGGCCCCGAAACGCCCACTCCGGGCGGCATCTCGAGCGTCTCCAGGACCTCTCCCGTTTGCGGATCGACTCGCCTCAAATCGCTCTCGTCACCTTCCCAGGTGCCGTGCCAGAGCTCTCCGTCGATCCAGGTGACCCCGGTGACGAAGCGGTTGGACTCGATCGTGCGAAGAATCGCCCCTGTCTGGGGATCGACTTGATGGATCTTCCGGTCCCGATACTGCCCCACCCAGAGCGTCCCTTCGGCCCACGTGAGCCCCGAGTCACCGCCACCGCCGGGCGCCGGGATCGTGGCGAGCACACGACCGGTCTTCGGATCGATCTTCTGGATGCGATCCTCGGCGAGCTGAAACAGGTGCTGGCCGTCGAAGGCCGTTCCTGCATGCGCGGCGACATCGATCGAGCGCAGCGTCTTCCCGCTCGCAGGATCGAAGGCGTTCAGCTTGTCTCCGGCAGCAAACCAGACGTTCTGACCGTCATACGTAACGCCATGCACGTTGTCGGCACCCGGAAAGGGTCCATACTCACGGACGATCTCGGCCTTTGACTCGAGTTCATGACTGGGGCATGCAGTTCCATCCTAGTCAATCAGCAGAGGAGCCGGGAGTAACAAGGTCGTCGTGAATCCCGGCACCGGCGGGGTCATCCAGCGACGAGCTCGCCCGCGACCGAACGACTGCACCTTGCCTGCTGCCGCAAGCGAGTCGAGCGCCCGCTGCACGGTGCGCTGGCTCGTTCCAAGCGCAAGCGCAAGGGCCGAGCTCGACCACGATTCACCGTCGGCGAGGAAGGCGAGCACCGCCGCATGCTCCGTCTTCGACGGGCAGCGCCAGCACGACGACCTCGCGTGCGCGGCGCGGCGCCAGCGCAAAACCTCGCTTCGTCGCGCTCACGTCGGCCAGCGTCCGAAGCACCGTGCGAAGCCGCCCGACTTCGACTCGCAACCGCGCGCGATGCGATTCATCGGCGAGCTTCGATCCGGAATGCGCGCGCGACGAGCGTGTCCCTCGGTACGTCTCCCGGCCACGCTTCGCCCAGCGCGCGTGCGAGCGCGAACAACACCGGGACGCCTTGCGAGCGAGACCACCGTGCTCGCGTCGACGCACGACATGACGGCACGCGTCCACGACGAATGCTTTCGACGCCAGCAACGCTTCGACCTCCTCGAGCAGGAGGAGTCGCTCCTCGCCACTCGCAATCAGGCGCGCAGCGGGCGTGTTCAGGACGAGGCATGCGCTTTCGACCTCCGCCGTCAGCGCAGGGATACGTGCGTGGCGCGCGTGCGCGCTGGCCCGAGCGAGCGCAGCGCGCGCCGCCTTCGTCCGGAGGCGCCGCATCGCGATCCCCGCGACCACCAGCTCGTGGGCGGTCCTCGACGCGGGAGGGAAGGGCGCGGGGTCGAGCTCGGCGAGCGTACGCTCGGCCTCGTCGATGCGCCCGATCAGGAGGAGGCGCCGGACCTCGAGATACCGCGCATGCGCGGCGTTTGACCCGGTCGCCGTGCTCTTCGAGCGTCGCCCGCGCCGCGTCGAGCGCCTTCGCAGGCCAGCCCAGGTCGCGCGAGACGAGCGCGATCTCGGCCTCGGCGACGACGCACCTCGCGCGGGCCACGGCCTCCTTCGGACCGAAGGCACGCGCCGCACGTCGCAGGAGAGCCTTCGCTCGAACGAGATCGCCGAGCTGCGCCATCGCGATGCCTCGAAGCGCGAGAGCCGGCGCGTCGTCGCGCAGGGCGACCCGCTTCAATGCGCCGAGGGATCACCCGCCGCGAGTGCGCGCGCCGCGGCGGTGATCAGCGAGTCCATCGGAATCCCGTCACACTTGTCACTCCCATCGTTCGATATCCGGCGCTAAGTACTACCGCATGACCAACGACCACCGGTCGATCGTACACGGACACCCAGTCGAGGAGAAGAGCGATGACGAAGCACATGACCGGGACACGTAAAGAGTGGCTCGCCGCGCGGCTCGAGCTGCTCGAGGCGGAGAAGGAGCTCACGCGGCGCAGCGACGAGCTGGCGCGGCGGCGGCAGGAGCTGCCGTGGGTTCGGATCGACAAGGAGTATCGATTCGAGACCGACGAGGGGAGCGCCTCGCTGGCAGACCTCTTCCGAGGGCGCTCGCAGCTCCTCGTCTACCACTTCATGTTCGGGCCCGACTACACGGCGGGGTGTCCGTCCTGCTCGGCGATCGCGGACGGGTTCGACGGCTTCGCCGTCCACCTGGCCAACCACGACGTCACGCTTTCGGCGGTGTCGCGGGCGCCGCTCGCGAAGCTGCAGGCGTACAAGCGGCGGATGGGGTGGACGTTTCCCTGGGCGTCCTCGCTCGGCAGCGACTTCAACTTCGACTTCAACGTCTCGTTCACCGAGGAGCAACAGCGCGAGGGGGCGTCGAATACAACTACCGAGCGCGAGGCGCCGATGGATCGACGCGAAGGCCGGCGCGGAGGCCGGTCGCCGAGTTCGCGGCCACGACCGGAACCGACGTGGCCACGTACACGCGCGAGAGGCCGGGCATGAGCGCGTTCGCGCTCGAGGACGGCGTCGTCTTACCACACCTATTCCACCTATGCGCGCGGACTGGACGGCCTCTGGGGCATGTACCAGTGGCTCGACCGCGCACCCAAGGGGCGCAACGAGACGGGCCTCTGGTGGCGCCGCCACGACGAGTACGACAAGCGCTGAGTCTCGCGGACGTACTGCGCTTCCGAGCGAAACTTCCGAGCAAGCATTCTTCGGCGTCTCGGCGCTGCTCTTCGCCGCCAGCGCGGCGGTGACGATCGTCTGGTGCGCGTCCATGTCGGCGATGGGCGAGATGCCGATGCCCGGCGGCTGGACGATGTCGATGGCGTGGATGCGGATGCCCGGACAGACGTGGCCCGGCGCCGCGGCGTCGTTCCTCGGCATGTGGGTCGTGATGATGGTGGCGATGATGCTGCCGTCCCTGGTCCCAATGCTGTGGCGCTACCGCCAGGCCGTTGGCAGCACAGGCGAGACGCGCCTCGGTCGGCTGACCGCGCTCGTGGGCGTGGGTTACTTCTTCGTCTGGACCGTGTTCGGAATGGCCGCGTTTCCGCTGGGCGTCGCGCTGGCGGCGATCGAGATGCAGCGGCCGGCGCTGGCGCGCGCCGTACCGATCGCGGTCGGTGTGGTCGTCCTGATCGCCGGCTGCCCTCCAGTTCACCGCGTGGAAGGCGCGTCACCTTGCCTGCTGCCGGGAGGCACCCGGGCGCGGCCGTACGCTGCCGGCCGACGCCGGCACGGCCTGGCGACACGGCCTGCGCCTCGGCCTCCACTGCAGCCACTGCTGTGCCGGTCTGATGGCGATCCTCCTGGTCATCGGGGTCATGGACCTTCGCGCGATGGCTGTCGTGGCGGCAGCCATCACCGTCGAACGTCTCGCACCGGCCGGTGAGCGCGTCGCGCGAGCCATCGGGGCCGTCGTCGTCGGGGCAGGGTTGTTTCTGATCGCGCGAGCAGCGCCCGATCTTCTTGCGCTAAGTTGAAACCTCAGGTCGGCGGCACCGCGCGGGAGCTTGGGCAGCCCGCGCGGGCACCACAAACTTAAGCCGCTGCGACGGTTTCAGTCGCGAACGCCTCACGATTCTTTTGCAGCCACTGCTCGAAGCTCTGCAGCTGCGGGAACAGCCGTCGCGCAGCCTCGACGTCGCGCGGCGCGCGGAAGCGCGCTGCTCGAAATCGCGCTTGAACTGGAACATGTTGCCGAGATCGTCCGCGCCCGGGAATCCAAAGCCGCGATAGGTCTCAGGGCTTACCGCGTTGTAACGCACGGTGCGGCCCAGGACGCGTGAAGATCTCCGCCATCTCGTTGCCGCTCAGGTGCTCTCCCGCAATCGCGACGGAGCGACCGATCGCGGCCTTGCCTTGCTTGAATAGGCCGAACGCAACGCCACCGATGTCCGAGGCAGCAATCGCCGGCAACTTCGCGTCGCCCAATCGAAAGCGAACGCCAACTCACCATCGGCCCGGGCTTCGGCCCCATGCCGAAATGGACGAAGTTGTCCCAGTAGAACGAGGTGTAGAAGAGCGTGACCGGAAGGCCGCGCGGGTGAATTCCTTGTTCGCCTCGCCCTGGCATCGAAATGCGGCTGTTGTAATGACCGCCGAGCACCGGCATGCGCTTCCCGTCGGCCGGAAACACTGCGTGTGTCCTCGAGCGTCGACCAGATGACATGCGCGACCTCGGCCGCGTCGCGCGCCTTCGGCGAGGTTGGTGGCCTGCACGTACTCTTTCTCAGCTGAAGTGCTCCCAGAAATTGGTGACGCAGAAAGCGCCGGGCGCGCCCTTCATCGCACGCTCGACACTCGACACATCGTCGATGTCGGCCACAACAATCTCGGCACCCTCCGCGGCGAGTGCACGTGCCTTGGGGGCGTCCGGTTTACGGGTCACTGCCCGCACTGCGAATTCGCGCTTCGGATCCGCCAGGATCCCGCGCGCCAAGCCACCGCCCTGAGCGCCCGTGGCGCCGAACACAGTAATCACACGTTGCTTCTGCTCATCTCAGATCTTCCTTGGTCTTGCTTCTTGCGACCGCAGCCTGCGCAGCGGCACGCGGAAATTGAATCGTGGGTTCCGCGGCTGCCTGTTCGGGCGGCAGGTACGCCGGCGCCGCCTCACCTGCCGGGCCGAGATAGCGCAGCGAAGCGATAGAACGCGCGCAGATCCGCTTCGTTCAGATCGTGCAGGATGAACCACGGCATGGGCGGTCGCAGCTGCACGCTGCGCAGTGCGTACCCACTCATCCTCCGTCACGCGCTGCATGTAGAGACGCAGGTTCGCCGGATACGTCGTACCCCAGTCACCACTCCAGCCCCAGTGTGTTCCCGATGAGCCAGGTCTTTCTCGGGAACGTTTCCAGCCGTATCGATGTAGCCCGGTGTGTGGCAATCGTTGCACGCGGCGATGCGCGCGATGTATCGACCGCGCTCGATCGAATCCCGATCCGCCGCCCCACGATGCCAAGCCAGGCCCAACGTGGCCGCGGCCAGCGCGACGGTCGCACCGATCACGCCTGATTGCGGACGCCATGGTCTCCTCCTCTGAACCCCTCGACCAAAAAGCGCCAAACCCTGGGGCGCGAAATGTACGCGCGACTTTGAGTCCGCAGTGGGAGTACTTTTGTCGACTGAATGATTCCTGACAGGAACCAGCTAAGCCGTGTCAGATGATCGCATGCAAGGAGTCGACGTCTTCGTGCAGGCGGCCGACGCCGGAGCTTTTGCCCTGGCTGCCGAGCGCATGCGCGTCACGCGCTCCGCGATTGCCAAATCGATCGCGCGACTAGAAAGGCGGCTCGGCACGCGTCTCTTTCACCGGACGACCCGGAAACAGACCCTCACCGAGCAGGGGCAGGCGTACTACGAGCGCTGCAAGCGTGCGCTCGCAGAGCTCGATGCCGCAGAGGCGGTGTTCGACGACGGCCGGCGCGAGCCCGCGGGGACTTTGCGTGTCAGCGCACCGGTCATCTTCGGCCGCCACTACGTCGCCCCAGTGCTCACGGCGCTCGCGAATCGTCACGCGCGCCTCACGATCGAGCTCTCCTTCAGCGATCGCGTCATCGATCTGCTCAAGGACGGATTCGATCTCGCGGTGCGCCTCGGTCAGCTGCGCGACAGCGCGACCCTCTCGGCCCGGCGACTCGTGACCGATCGGTTCGTCCTGTGCGCATCACCCGCCTACCTCGCGCGTCGCGGACATCCGCAAAGCCCGGACGATTTTGCAGGTCACACGGGTATCGTCTACATGTATCCCGGTCGCGAGACGCCGTGGCAGATGCGCGATGCGAACGGCAAGCTCAAGGAGCTGCGCGTCGAGCGGCGCTTGCGCTTCGATGATGTGCAGGCGATCGCGGATGCCGCCATCGCCGGCGCCGGCATCGCACGCTTGCCGCGCTGGCTCGTCGCGCCATACTTGCCCGCGGGTGAGCTCGTGCTGCTCCCGGAAACTGAAGGCGAGATGGAGCAGCTCCACGCGGTCTGGCCGAACACGCGCCATCTGCCCGCGAAGACCCGCGCCGCGATCGATGCCCTCGCCAAAGAGATTCCCGTGATGCTGGCCTAGGATGTGTCTCTCAGAACTCCTCACAGAAAGTTCTTGGAAGCCCGGCCCGCCTCAGCCCGGTTTTCCGTCGGCGCGCGGACCTGCCAGTATCGGCGTGTACACGATGAGGTAAATGAGAAAGCACAGCATCCATGCAAGGCCGGCGATCGAAACGGTCAGGAGATAACTCTGCGGGCGCGATTGCGACACCGAAAACCCGCACCAGCACGCCCATTGTGAGCAACACGTACGCGACCAGTGATCGCGCGCGACACGACCAACGGCCGGCCCGTGTGGCCGAGCGCAGCGCGTGTCATTACTGCGAGAATCATGGTCGCGAGCACACCCATGGTGAACACGTGCTGCCACTTCATCGCCCCAGGCCGCGCCGACGAGCAGCCACGAAGCCTTGAGCGCCAGACCGATTGGGAGCCACGCGTAACCCACGTGGAGGATCCACACAATCGGTTCGCGGACTGGTCCTGAAGCTCCGCCAACCGCTCAGGCGAATGGCTTGTGCGACGGCTGCGAACGCGGCGAGCACACCGCTCAACCTGCCATTCGGTTGCAGCAGGTCAATCAGTGCAAATCGCGATCATCAAGCCAATTACTACATTTCCGACCCAGCGCCGGGTCACGATCGGCACCGTCTCGCCGCGCCCGCGTGGATGTGCGTAGTGCGTTCGTCGTAAACGCTGGCACGATTCTGCCGCCGATCACCGTCACCAGCAGCAATGCGATGTCGATGGCCGGCGCGCACTGTACACTCCGCCAGTGCAATGTCTCCGCTCAGCAACGCCAGGACGAAACCTAAATCGCTCACCCACAGCACGCCGAGCACGATGAGCAGAGGTGTATTGCGATTCTGACTGCGCAACAGCGGTGGAATCAGCAACAGCATGAGCGCCGGTAGGAACGAAAGTTCGACAAGCGCCGTGATGAAGAACGGCGCGTGCCCCACGGTCGCCATCGCTACCCGCCCGGCGACCCATATTCCCACCAGGCGATCAACGGTCGGCCGGCAAAAGCCACGCGCTCCGGTCAACTGGGTACCGCCGTGAGCATGAATCCCGAGATTGCGGCCTACCACGAACCCGCAGGAGCAACTCATGCGAGTGCCAGTACATCGCCGGCAAGGCGCCGAACGGCACCGCACGGTGTGCAAGAAATACAGCCATATCGGTACCACGAGGAATGCGTAGAGGCCGGCTACCAGGAAGAAGGGCCGAAATCCATAGTCGAAGAGTGCAAAGCGCGTGGCGAGTGGGGCCGCGCTGGTGCATCGGTTGAACCGCTTGCCATGTCGGTGCAGCTCCGCGTCAGGACGGCCGAGCAATCGCAAGGCACCCAGCGGATCGTGAGTGCGCGCGACCGAAACGATGAAACCAAAGATGGCGAGCGCTCCAAGCCAGGTGGCGAGGCGAACGAACGGCGGGGTATGGCCGCGCTTCAGCGCATAGGAGCCGGGCACAATGTACGCAACGAGGAGCAACACCTTGACCGTAAGCCACGCCTGGACGAAGGGATACTGATGCAGGATGGTTACCAGCATGAACGCGGCAGTAAGCAGTACCGTGTCGATCGTGTAGCTGAGATAGCGCAATGGAGCCGCCATAGTCCATTGCGCACCCAGCTGCGCGGCGGCCCCGCGCAGGAAGAACAATCCACCGCTGGCGCTCACCGCGGCGATGTGCGCCAGCTTTGATCTCAGGATAGAACTCGACCATCGCGTGCGCTGGCTCAGGTCTCCACGGGCCGCGCTCCAGGTGCGAATGTCGGGTCGCGCTTGGGAAGTATCCACAGCCGCACCACGAACCAGGCGAACAGCAGCGCGCCGATGCTGAAGATCGATGTCGCCCGGCACGCGCATCCACACCAGCAACGTGGATGATCGGCTGCCTGCATGAATTCCGCCGAGCGCGCGTACCAGTAGCCGTGCGTCGAGCGCAGCGTGCAGCTGCATGCACGCCGATCGGCAGCAATGTCAGCAGCGCCATCAGCGCGAGGCCGATGTTGAAGCGCCCAGAATGCGTCTGGCAGCAGGCGCGTCGTTCCACATGACGTCAGGCTTGAGGCCGCGCAGGCAGAACAGCATCAGGCCCGATGCCGAGCATGCCGTAGACGCCGAACAGCGCGGTGTGGCCGTGCAGCGGCGTCGAGGTTCAGGCCCTGCATGTAGTAGAGCGCGAGCGGCGTGATTGATGAGGAAGCCGAACAGGCCCGCGCCGACGAGGTTCCAGAAGCTGACGCGCCAGGAAGAACATGATCGGCCAGCGGTAGCGCTGCATCCACGGCGTGGCGTGGCCGTAGCTTGCCAGGTGTCGAACGCCTCGAGGCCGATCAGCGCCAGCGGCACGACTTCGAGCGCCGAGAAGCTCGCGCCGAGCGCCACCACCGCCGTCGGTGGTGCCGGTGAAGTACAGGTGATGGAACGTGCCGAGCACGCCGCCCGCCATGAAGACGATGGTCGCGAACAGCACGTTGACGGTCGCCGTGCGCGCGCGCACCAGCCCGAAGCTTGACGAACAGGAAGCTGATGACGGCGGTCGCGAACACCTCGAAGAAGCCTTCGACCCACAGGTGCACGACCCACCAGCGCCAGTACTCGACCATCGAGAGGTGGCGTGTGCTCGCCCCACATGAGGCCGGCGCCGTACAGCAGGCCGATGGCGATGGTGGACAGGAACAGCAGACCGACGATCGACGACGGTGTCGTCGCTTGCGCTTGAGCGCCGGCCACAGCGCGCGGCCGACCAGCACCAGCCACAGCAGCAGGCCGATGAACAGGAACATCTGCCAGAAGCGGCCGATGTCGGCGTATTCCCAGCCCTGGTGGCCGAACCAGAAGTTGTGCGTGAGGCCGAGCTTCTGCATCACCGCGAACCATTGCCCGGCGAACGCGCCAACGACGATGCACGATCAGGCACACCCACAGGACGTTCGACGCTCAAGTCGCTGGATATTCCGGCTCGTGTCCCGAAATCGCTGGCCCGATGTAGAGACCGGTGCCGAGCCAGCGCCGTCGCTATCCACAGGCACGCGCGAGCTGCGTATGCCAGGCTGCGCGTCAGCGGTGTACGGCAGCACGTCGCGGCCAGCGCGCATGCCGTACGAGCTGCTGGCCCTCGACCTGGTAGTGCGCCGTAGTCGCGCCGAGCAGGATCTGCACCAGGAACAGCGCGAGCACGACCCAGAAGTACCCTTGCGGTCGCCTTCATGGACGTTGTGTGACACGCGCCATCGCCAGCAGGATAATCTGAGGATGGCAGTTGATGGGGTTCCTCGGTGCGCCCGTGGCGGTGACCGCGTGATGCCGGCCGAGGAGCGCGATCCGGCGATGAGGAAGAGCACGCTGAACGCCGACGCCGGTAGTGCTCGCGGGCGGCTGGTTTCCAATGAGCGGCTCAGGCGGCCATTGTTGGTGTATGTGAAGCAATACGTAACCT
>ERZ1370068.2503-contig-165_pt1 | contig 40853 bp, 62 predicted proteins | sample MGYA00561227_ERZ1370068 | MGnify/ENA primary metagenome ERZ1370068 (study PRJEB38410, sample SAMEA6850437) | metagenome | study: Metagenomic assessment of the ecological functions of the soil: analysis of the soil microbiota associated with the... | reverse complement strand
TGTACTTCGTTCGGTTACGTATTGCTCCAACGTCCTCACGGGCGCGAGGTAAAGAATCGCCGCGAGCCTCTGGGCTCGCTGATCGTCCATGCACAGGGAAAAGTCGATCGTCTATGCTCGATTGTCCGCGAAGCTGGGTATGTCGTGCTGTTGTGCGACACGGAGGATCGCGGTTGATCACCGTGGTCAGGACGCAATGGCCGACCAATTCACGTAAATTACTGGCTTGGCGGTGTCTGGTCAGGAACAGGTCGAGGGGACAAACAGGGATCGGTACGTGTATCGTCGAGGAACAGCCATTAAGCGTGCATCGGTCAGCATTATCGGACCCGGCACACCGCGCTGAGTTGCGCCAGGGCGCCGATCTTCAGCGAGCGGTGGACTCGCTGCCGTCTTGGACAGTTCATCGATCAACGCGCAGGTCTCCGACCACGCGCACGCACTTACGCTCGCTGCAGCAGTTACTGCCGCACGGGCGATTGAGGAGCGCCTGTTCCGGGACTCGTTTCGGCAGTCGTGGAGTTCTCGCCGCAATGCCCTGCGACAGGGGGCCGCCGTGCTCGCTCTCGATCGCGATCAGCATGTGGTTGGCGCCGATCGTCCCAGCTCGGTCGGCATTCGCACTCGACGATGCGAGTCTGAAACGCCGGCCGCATCTGCAGACCCTCTTCGACTACGACCGGTCGATCCTTCCAGACGAGGCGAACGGCACGTGCCGTGGTTCGACTGATAGGTGGCCTGCCGGTTAGCAAATGGCAGGCGCTGATGACGCCGCCTGAAGCACCCGGGCCGTTGGCGTGGTCGCGAAGAGCGGCGTGCCATACACGACCGCGGGTCATTTCGAACGGCATCGCGATTCCTTCAGGCGGGCCCGTGATCGTGGCGGCCTGTCGCCGCGGGTGATGCGTCGTGTTTGCAGTACTCGACACGCATCTCGACGAACATCACCCTCGACTCGCTCAGGATCGCCGGTCTCTCTGTGCACCATTTCGCCGAGCATTTCGTCAATCATTGGGACGACCACCACACCATTACATCCTGCGACGCCGAAGATCGAACAGGCCGAACACGCATGCTGAAGGAGTCCGATCTGCCTCTGTCATAGCAGATTGCTCTCACCGGTCGGATTCTCTGATCACAGCCACTTTGCCCGACACTTCCGACGCCTAGTTGGTGTGAGTCCTGGCATGGCCCGATGGAACCTGCGCTGAGGTCGACGATAGGCTCATCCTCATGTCGCGAGCGCCCATCATTCAGGGAAGCAGGCTCGTGTTCAGGATTGAGCAAGAACGTCCTGCAAAGGCCTAAGAACATCAAGATTGAGCTTCGAGGAAGTGGAGCGCAGGACGTTCCATCCCACTTCTGCAGCGGCAGTTCCGGACGACATCGGGCCATCTATCGGCCGCTCGGCCTTGCGTGTTGCATTCAGGGCAAGAAACTTCCGCCTGCAGCAAGGTCGTTCCAGCACGGCGCCACGCCCATCGCCATAATCAGCAGCATCATTAGCGGAACTGTCCGCCGTGCATCCGAGCCTGGATGGCGCGCGAAGGAGAACAGTCATGATCTCGCTGGCGGAAGTCCGTACCGATGAGATGATTTATGACGGCATCATCGGTCAGAGCACCGCGATGCGCGACGTGTTCGACCAGATCTCGCATGGTGGCGCCGACCGACTCCACGGTGCTAGATCTGCGGAGAGACCGGCACCGGCAAAGAACTTGTCGCTCGCGCCGTCCATCGCCTGAGCGCGCGCCGCGCGCACGCGTTCGTCGAATGCAACTGCGCCGCGCTTCCAACGGCGCTGCTCGAGAGCGAGCTGTTCGGCCACGAAAAGGGCGCGTTCACCGGCGCCGTCGCTCAGCGCATCGGGCGGTTCGAGCTCGCGAACCGCGGCACGATATTCCTCGATGAGATTGGCGAGGTGCCGCTCGAAGCTGCAGCCGAAGCTGCTGCGCGTCCTGCAGGAGCGGGAGTTCGAGCGTCTCGGCAGCTCGCACACGCTGCGGACCGACGTCCGGGTGATCGCGGCGACAAACGCGGACCTGCCTCAGTTGGTGGCCGCAAAGCGCTTCCGTGCCGACCTGTACTACCGGCTCAACGTGTTTCCGATTCAGGTGCCGCCCTTTGCGCGAGCGTCCGGAGGACATCCCGATGCTCGTGCGGCACTTCGCGCGCGAGGCGGCACTGCGGATGAACCGCCGGGCGCTGTGGCTGTCGCGGGCGACGATGGACGCGCTCGTGTCGCATTCGTGGCCGGGGAACATCCGCGAGCTGCAGAACCTGATCGAGCGCGCCGGTCATTCGCTCCGTCGGAGACGAGCTGCGCGTCCCGCTCGGGGACCTCGACGAGGATGCGGAGATCGCAGGCCACCGCGACGCCCACGGGACGCTCGAGGAAGCCGAGCGGCTGCACATTCTGGCCGCGCTGAAGAAGACCCGCTGGGTGCTGTCCGGGCCGCGCGGCGCGGCAGCGCGGCTCGGGATCAACCGCAGCACCCTGCAGTTCCGCATGAAGAAGCTCGGCATCGAACGTCCGTCAATCTCCACCGGGCGAGCGTGACATGAATCGTCTGACGTGGCCTCGCTCGCGCGAACTGGCGGCGCGCTCACCTTCGTCAATGCCGCCTCCTTCTCGTGCCCGCTCAGCTCGTGGGCGATCTGCTCGCGCAGCAGAGTACTTGGCGACTTTGCCGGTGACGGTCATCGGAAAGCTGGTCACGAAACGGACGTAGCGCGGGATCTTGTAGCGCGCGATCTTGCCGTCGCAGAAGTCGCGAATGTCCTGCTCGGTCGCCGTGCTCGCCTTCGCGCAGGATGATGCAGGCGCACAGTTCCTCGCCGTACTTGGCATCGGGGACGCCGACGCACTGCACGTCCTGCACCTTCGGATGCTGGTACAGGAACTCCTCGATCTCGCGCGGGTAGATGTTCTCGCCGCCGCGGATCACCATGTCCTTCACGCGGCCGACGATGCTGCAGTAGCCCTGGTCGTCGATCGTCGCCAGGTCGCCCGGTGTGCATCCAGCGCGGCGGCGTCGATCGGCTTCGCGCGTGCGCGCCTCGTCGCCCCAGTAGCCGAGCATCACCGAGTAGCCGCGCGTCAGCAGCTCGCCCGTGTGGCCGCGCGGCACGATGCGCCCGTCGCGCGTCGACGATCTTGACCTCCAGGTGCGGCTGGACCGGCCCGACGGTCGACACCCGGCGCTCCAGCGTGTCGTCAATCGCGCTCTGAAAGCTGACCGGCGAGGTCTCGGTCATGCCATACGCGATCGTCACCTGCTGCATGTGCATCCGCTCGATGACGCGGCGCATGACCTCGATCGGGCATGGCGAGCCGGCCATGATGCCGGTGCGGAGGCTGGCGAGATCGTGTTCGGCAAAGTCGCGGATGGTCGAGCATCGGCGATGAACATCGGTCGGCACGCCGTAGAGCGCGGTGCAGCGCTCGGCCTGCACCGTGCGCAATACCGCCAGCGGATCGAAGCTCTCGCCCGGGAAGACCATCGCGGCGCCGTGCGTCACGCAGCCCAGGTTGCCGATGCACCATGCCGAAACAGTGATAGAGCGGCACGGGGATGCAGACGCGGTCGTTTGCGCGTGAGCTTCACCGCCTCGCCGACGAAGAAGGCGTTGTTCAGGATGTTGTGGTGCGTCAGCGGTGGCGCCCTTCGGTGCGCCGGTCGTGCCGGACGTGAACTGGATGTTGATCGGCATCGTCGAACTGCAGCCGGCGCGGCGCGTTCGGCCAGGCGCGCGAGATCGGCTGCGTCGGCCGGCCGCAGACAGCTCGTCGAAGTTCCACATGCCAGGCGTTCGGTCTGCGCCGAGCCGGATCACCGTGCGCAGCGACGGCAGCGCGGCGCTCCGCCATTCGTTCGTCGTGGCGTCCTTCATTTCCGGCGAGAGGCCGTGCAGAATCGCGATGTAGTCGGTCTTCCTGAAGCCAGGCGCCAGGATGAGTGCCTTGCATTCGACCTTGTTCAGTGCGTACGCGAGCTCGTCGCGCAGATACGCGGGGTTGATGTTGACGCAGCACCAGGCCCGCCTTGGCGGATGCGAACTGCGCCAGCACCCACTCGGCGCAGTTCGGCGACCAGATGCCGAGCCGGTCGCCCGGCTCGAGCCCTAGACCCATCAGGCCGAGGGCAAGCTCGTCGACGCTGGCGTTTCAATTCGTGCATAGGTCCAGCGAACCTGCTGATGTGGCACAACCAGCGCCTCGCGCTCGGCATGCGCTGCGGCCATTCGTGTCGAACATCTCGCCGATCGTCGCGCCGATCAGCGGCTGACTCGGACGCGCCTTGCACATAGCTTTGGACGGGAATTTGTCGACATGTCCAGCTCTCGGCGTGGCTCTCGATCGGTGTCATGGCAAGTCTCCTCACTTTGTGCGCGTCACTACGCCCTCACGCACGCCGAGCGTGTAGTAGGCGACGCGTTTGATATTCAGCAGGTCCTTGTAGGTGATGCTGTTGGTCGTGGATGTGCCGCCCCATGTGCCGCACCCCAAGCGTGAAAGACGGCACCAGACCGGTGGTGAGTCCCCATCAAGCCCTGCGTCGCCAGGCGAGTTCACCAGAATGCGGCTGGCTCGGATGGTCGTCGCGAAGCGCCGACTACGAGTCAGCGTTGCGTGTGTGGATGATGGCCGTGTGGCCGGTCCCTTCGATCTTCGAGCAACGCGACGGCACACACTCATTCCCTCATCCATGTCGGCAACGGTGAACAGGCTGACGACCGGGCGCGAGCTTTTCGGCGGCAAGGTAGTTGTCGGCAGCCAGCGACTCCGGTCGGCACGCACCAGGAGTTGGATGTCGTACGGGCGTTCGATGTGCGCCAGCGCGGCGAGCGTCGGCCGCGTCCTGTCCGAGGATGGGCGACATGAACCGGTGCGTCTCGGGATCAACTGTCGCGCCTTGAAAGCGTTCGCTCTCTTCTTTCGTCAGCACCGCCGCCGCCTTGCTGCACCAACTCGGCGATCGAGACGCTCGCGAGCACCAGCCTCGACCACCAGATGATTCTCGGCCCCGCAAATCAAGCCGTTGTCGAACGTTTTGCTCTGCACGACGCTGCGCGCCGCGTGTCGGCAGTCGGCGTCGGCCGCGATCAGCGCCGGCGCGTTTCCGGACCCACGCCGATAGCCGGGCCTGCCCGACCGATATGCGGCCTGGACCATCGCCTGTCCGCCAGTGGCCAGCACCAGTCCGACATGCCTGTGACTCATCAAGCGCCGGCGGTCGTCTGCCGACTGCTCCAATCGGCCGTCCACTGCACCAGGTCGGCGGGCGCGCAACGTCGCGCCAAGCGACGCCTGCTGGATCAATCCAGCCCACCTGTTGCGACACTCGCCTGTGCCCGCCGGCTGGGGCTCGAGAATGATCGCGTTACGACCTTTGAGCGCGATCAAGACCTTGAAGATGAAAGTCGCCACCGGGTGCGTCGCCGGCACCAGGCCAACGACCACGCCGGCCGGGCTGGCGATCTCGGCCACCTGGCGCTCGCGGTCGAAGGCTGATTTCGCCGTGTCCGACTTTGCCCGGCCAGCTGTGTGACGATGCCCACGCTGGCGACGTGAGTTCTTGATCGTCTTGTCACGGACATTTCCCATGCCGGTTTCGTCGACCGTGGCAACGGCCAATTGTTGGGCGTGCTCCGCGACGACGCCGCTCAACGCCCGCAGCAGCATGTCGATCCGGACCTCGCTCCAGTCCTCGATCTTGCGTTGCGCGGCGATTGCCTTGGTGACCATCGCATCGACGATCGCGTCGGTCAGGTCGACGGTTCGACGAGCGATCGACTCGAGGTAACTGCGTGACCTCGTGTCTTTGAATGTCTGCTTGGTTGGCCATCGATGTCCTCTATGTGAATGAGTCGACTGAACGGCGCCGGCAACTGTCGACCGAGTGCCGTGCATCTCTCGTGTCGTTGCAATCCGTTCATCGCGGGGGCAGAATAGCGAGCGCCGCGGCCCATGAGTCATAACGTGACGGTTATGCGGCGGTGACATTTCGGTCATGCCGACCAGCCAACAGGATACCACTGGGTCGATTTCGCCTCGATCTGACAAACGAGTGCCTTTGGCAGGGAACAGAGGTCATCCGCGCTCCGGCCGAAGGTCTACGCGGTCCTGAAGCATCTCGTGGATCACCGCGGTCAACTGGTGACCAAACAACAACTGCTCGACGCGGTGTGGCCCGGAACGTTCGTGGGCGATGCCGTGGTGAAAGGCATCATCCGGCAGCTCCGCGAGGCGCTGGGAGACGATGCGGAGTCGCCCCAGTATCATCCAGACGGCGCCCCACCGCGCGCTACCGGTTTTGTAGGGCCGGACCAGTGAGGAGAGCGTGGTCGCGCCGCAGGTCGGTGGAGGTCAGTCGTCGCGTGCGGCGTTGGACGTCGTGCATTCCGAGCGGCTCTCGGCGCCGTCGCCTCCCCGCGAGGTTCTCGGCCGCGACGCCGAGCTTGCAACGCTGCGCTCACGCCTGGACCGGGCGCTCGCGGGCCGAACGTCAAGTTGTCTTCGTCACAGGCGAAGCCGGGATCGAGGTAAGACAACCCTCGTGGACTCGCTGTTGCACCAGGCTGCGACTCACGGAATCAGGATGCGCCCGAGGCCAGTGCCTGGACCAGCATCGGTGCGGGTGAAGCTTACCTCCCGATCCTGGACGCCCTGTCGCGGCTCGGTCGTGGCCCTGGGGCGAATCGCGTCGTGGCGTGCCTTCGTCGTCGTTCGGCGCCGGCGTGGTTTCGGAACTGCCGTCCCTGGTCGGTCCTGAGGAACGGGAGTCAGGCTGGCGGCCACGACTGCAGGCGGGGCGACCCGCGAGCGGATGCTGCGCGAGATCGCCGAAGCCATCGAGGCCATGACGACCGAAGTGCCATTGATCATCGTCATCGAAGATCTCCACTGGAGCTGACCTACTCGACGCTCGATTTGATTGCCTATCTTGCGCGACGAAACGATCCCGCTCGCTTGATGGTGATTGGCAATGGCACGGCCGGTCGAAGTGATGGTAGGGGAGCACCCGCCGAAGAGTGTGAAGCGCGAACTACAGGCGCATGGCCTGTGTCATGAGCTTCCAGCTCGACTAGTTGACTGAGAAAGCCGTCGCTCGGCATCTGAATGTGACGCTCCCCGGCCATCGACTGGAAAAACGCCTGGCTCGCCTGATCTACCGCAAGCGACCGCGTGGGCAACCCGCGTTGTTCATGGTCAACCTCGTCTGACTATCTGATCGACGGAGGGGCTCATTGTGAAGATCGACGGAGCATGGCAGCTGCAGGCGCCTATGCCGCGATGAATCGGGAGTGCCCGACAGCGTCAGGCAACTGATCGAAAAACACATCGAGCGGCTCAGTCCGGACGAGCGAACCGTCCTCGGAAGGCGCGAGTGTCTGGCATGGAATGCTCGGCGGTCGCCATTGGCGCGGGCCTGAACGACCTGACTGAATGGGTTGAAGAGCGATGCGAAGCCCCCGTGCGGCGGCACCGGTTTCTCTCCGCCTTCGCAGCTCGTTGAATTGCCCGATGGCACCATGACGCCGCGGATGTCACGTTCAGCCACATCCTGTACTCTCGAAGTGCCGCACCGCCTGCTCCCGGCGATGCGGCGAGCGCAAATTCACCTCCGAGTTGGAGCTGCGGGCGAAGCCTTTACCTGAGCCGCGTCCGCGAGATCGCGGGCCGAATTGGCGATGCATTTCGAGCAGGCCGTGACCATCCGCGTGCCGTGAAATACCTTCTCCAGGCTGCGGAGGGAATGCCAGATATCGCTCCGCTCATTCATGAAGCAGCAGCATTGGCGCGAAGGGGCTCTGCAGGCCGTTGAAACGCTGCCTCCGAGCACCGAACGCGACGAGCAGGAGTTGGGTCTGCGCTTGATCCTGGCGTTCGCGATCATGACGTTGAAGGCGTTCGCCGCCGAGGAGGTGAAAGACATTGTCAACCCGGCGCTCGAGCTCTGTGCGCGACACCGAGCTTCGTCTCAAGGCCTTCATGGTGCAATGGTTGCTGGGTTATTTCGCACTACTTCCGCGGAGAGATCGAGCTTTGCCGCAAAATCGTGCGCTACTCATGGATCGAGCCGAGGGTGTGGGCGAACCTGCTATGCTTGTCGAAGGCCACCGAGCATCGGGGATCGTGCTTGTGGAGCTTGGCTGGCGCAGGATGCGTTAGAGCATTTCGATCAGGTTTCGGCGCTCTACGATCCTGATCCGCTATGGCACATGAGCGCCGTTCGCTGGACTGCATCCACAGGTGTGAGCGACTGTTTTGCGGCGCGTGCTCTCTGGCTTCCGGGATACCCGGATCAGGCGCTGAAGCGAGTCGAGCGCGGCATGTCACTGGCGCAACGGTCGGCCACGCTGAAAGCCTGATTCGCCCGATGCACGTTGCTGCACACTTTCATCAGCTTCGCGGGCGAGGCCCGCACTGAGCCAGGACCGGAGCGGAAACGCGTCATTCGCCGTTTCCGAAGAGCACGGATTGACCATGCGGGGCTGTATCTCGGGCATCTGAATCGAGGCTGGGCGAGAATCAGACAGGGATACTCGACCGAGGGAATCCAGAACCTGGATGGACTTTCGGCGTGCGAGTCGACGGGCACCAGAATCTGGAGAGCGCATTTCGTCGGCGCCTTTGGCGCGCGGCGCTGGCGAACGACGGCAGTATAGAAGCCTGCAGGCGGCACTGGCCCCGGGTCCTGGACTCGTTGCGGATACGGGCGAGAACTGGCCCGCCGCAGGTTGCGTACGCCTGCAGGGAGTTGCATACTCGCGCAAGGCGTTGGTGGGGAACGCTGGGTCTCCACTGGCGAATGGCGTCGGTCCTCAACGATCCCTCCGCGTGTTGCGACCCAGGCCGCGAACAGGTTTTCGGCAGGCGCTGAGGCTGATCGCCCGCGAACAGCAGGCGCGTTCGTGTGGGAGCTTCAGAGGTCGCTGACAAGTCTGAGTCGCGTCGACTTGGTCACGAAATCACCGTAGATCCCCACCGAGCCTCAGAGCGACGCACTGACAGCTTTTCTAGGCCAGCAATACTGGCCGATCTCTGGCGAAGCCCTGGCCGTGTTGAGGCCGGCTTCGGGTCATAGCCTGATTCGGACGTGAAGCCCGCGAACATCCGGTCGGCTCCGCGGCGGCCCGGGGCGTCCATTTCCGTTACAGCGCGGCACACCAGGACGAAGCTCGCCGATTGCAACCGGCTGGGGGCGGCAGCGGCGTCGCGGCACGATCTCGAACGACGCCGTGGATAACGGCGCCAGCGACGCCGTTTTCGGTGAAACCCTGAAGCCATGGCGCAGTCTGGCGGTGTCCAGCTGGTCCCGATGACGGCTGGGAGCATCGCCGCTCGCAGCAGCAGCACACAACCTGACACGAGCTCGAGCGCCTGCGGCTCGCGCGCGAAGCCTGGATCCCCGGCATCTTGCTCGGGATCTGGTCAGACGCTAGGACTGATCGAACCGGCCCGCCGAGGATTGCAACCCCGGCGCGCAAAGCTGCCCGACCTGCCGATCAACGTCGTGGTTCGCGCAGATAGCGGCGGCATCGTCGTTCAGCGTCCGAGTTGGCGCGATACCTCAATGCCATCAGCAAGGAATTCGGCCAATCGATGCGTCAGGCGCGCATACGATGCCGGACTGGCACGGTCAGGCTGGCAGGGCGTCCATCAGGATTGCCTGAGCAATTGCTCCGGACGGCGGCCCACGCGTCCCGGCCTGCGGGATGACTCAGATGCGTCGGCCATTCTATCGGCGCGCGCCAAGCGATCGGAACGGAGTCGATCAGGCTGCACGCGGCTCACGTCGGCACTCATCTTGTCGCTCGACGGAGCGCCTCGAGAATCTCTACCACCGGAGCGCTGCTCGCGGGCCGACAGTCTGGACAGAGAGCACGAGCCCCCGTCATCCGTCCCAGCGGCTGAGCACGCAGCTCGGGATCCCGTGGGCGTGAAGAGGCTGAGATCACCTTGACACGGCGATCGTCGGCTGAGGGCCGGCGCTGGACCAGCCGGCGAGCTCCCAACCGGTCGACCAGGCCGGTCACGTCCGACGCATCGCAGCGAAGGGCAGTCCGCCAGCCGGCTCCATCGGCAACGCGCTCGGGTTCGATCTGCAGGACGTGGCACTGGATAGGCGAGAGCTCGAACTCTTCACCCATTGACGGCAGGTGTTCGCGCTGCGCGAAGAAGAACTTCACCAGCAGCTGCCAGTCGACAGGGTCGGCATCGGCGCGGCTCATCGCAGCGATTATGCTGATGGTTAATAGTTGACTTCCTCAAGTATGGCGTATCATGGTTGCACTATGGACGGGTTACGAATCATTCCCTGGACGAGTCGGTGGTGTTCGGGAATGTGGTGACCGTGTCGGTCGATGTCGGCGGCGATGATCGCGTGCTCCTGGTTCCGAGGCAGCACAATACTTATTCGTCGGGGTCGTTGCTGAGTATCGAGCGGGTGCGGCTCGCCGGCCGCGGCGCTCGCCGTGTCGTTGACGGCGCCTCCATCGCGCGACCCTCGGCGGCGCCGTCGGCCGACGAGGACGGCGTGCCTGCGGGTCGACTCGGGCCGCGTCAGACCAGGCCCCGCCGGCGCCGAGCCTCACTCGCGAGCTCGAACGCGAGTACGCGCGCCGTCGTCGACGAGATTCTCGAGCTGCGCGGCGACGACGGACGGATCCGCGCGTTCGTGCGGTCCATCATCGGACGCCGGCGCACTGGCCGACACGGCCGGCTATTCGCCCGGACCTGAACTTCGCCAGAAGCTGCAGCTCCTCGAAACGTTCGACGTCGTCGAGCGGCTCAAGCTGGCGCTTCAGTTCCAGCGCGAGCGGCTGGCGGAACTGCAGGTGCGAAAGCGCATCCACGACGACGTCGAAGACGGCGCGCAGAAGCAGCAGCGCGAGTACTTCCTGCGCCGCCAGATGGACGCCATCCGCAAGGAGCTGGGCGAGAACGACGGCTCGGTCGCCGACGAATACCGTCAGAAGATTTCGAGCGCGGGCATGCCCGGACGCGGTTCGACAGCAGGCCGAGCGCGAGCGTGGACCGTCTCGAGCGGATGGGAGACTCGAACGCCGAGTCGGCGATGATCCGGACCTACCTCGACTGGCTCCTGGCGGTTCCCTGGGCGAAGCGGTCGGAGGAGCGCCTCGATCCGGTGCACGCGCGCGAGTGCTTGGACGCCGACCACGAAGGCCTCGACGATGTGAAACGACGCATCACCGAGTACCTGGCGGTCCGCAAGCTCCGAAGCCGAGCGGGGCATGACGGACGAACCGCCGTTCCGGCGTCATCCTCACGTTGATTGGCCCTCCGGGCACCGGCAAGACGTCGATCGGCGAGTCGATCGCGCGAGCCACCGGCCGGCAGTTCGTCCGGATGTCGCTCGGCGGCGTTCGCGACGAGGCCGAAATCCGCGGCCATCGCCGCACCTACATCGGCGCGCTGCCCGGGCGGCTGGTCCGCGCGCTGCGCGACGCCGGGACGATGAATCCGGTCATCATGCTCGACGAGGTCGACAAGATTGGCGCCGACTGGCGCGGCGATCCGTCGGCGGCGCTGCTCGAGGTGCTCGACCCGGCGCAGAACCACGCGTTCCGGGACCACTATCTCGACGTCGAGCTGGATCTGTCGCAGGTGCTGTTCGTCGCGACCGCGAACGTCGCCGACACGATTCCCGGCCGCGCTGTTCGACCGGATGGAGGTGATCCGGTTCGACGGCTACACGACCGACGAGAAGGTGGCGATCGCGCGCGGACATCTCTGGCCGCGTCAGGTCGAAGCGGAATGGCCTGCGTGTCGGATGAAGTGACCAGCCACGGATGCCGTGCTGCGCCTCGTCGTCACTGACTACACGCGGGAGGCCGGCGTTCGCCAGCTGGAGCGGGAGCTCGGGACGCTGCTTCGGAAAACGGCGACGCGGATCGCGTCAGCCAGCCAGGCGGCACCGATCGCGATCGATCGACGCCAGCGGTGCGCGACGCGCTCGGCCGCCCCAAGTTCTTCCACGAAGCGGCCGTTCGCACCGCCGTGCCCGGCGTGGCCACAGGCCTCGCCGTCACCGGCGTGGGCGGCGACGTGTTGTTCGTCGAAGCGGCCTCGATGCCCGGCAAGGGCGGGCTGGTGCTGACCGGGCAGCTCGGGCGACGTGATGAAGGAATCGGCGCGGATCGCGCTCACCTACGTGAAGAGCCACGCGTCCGAGCTGGGGATCGACGAGCGCGCGCTCGACGGACGGGAAGTGCACGTCCACGTGCCGGCCGGCGCGATCCCGAAGGATGGGCCGAGCGCGGGGATCACGATGGTGACGGCGATTGCGTCGCTGCTGACCCGGCGTCCCGTGAAGAGCACGATCGGCATGACCGGCGAAGTGACGCTGCAGGGCCGGGTGCTTCCGATCGGCGGCCTGAAGCAGAAGGTGCTGGCCGCTCACGCCGCAGGTCTCACCGAGGTAATCGTGCCTGAGCGCAATCAGGCCGATCTCGGATGACGTTCCGTCCGAGTGCGCGATCAGATGCAGTTCCACATCGTCGGATCTGTGGATCGAGGTGCTCACGCTTGCCCTGCAACAGACCGAGCTCGAAATGGCTGCATAAGGATCGGCGTGCATGCCATCACGGAGATCTGTCAGCGTGCCGCTCGCTGCATCACGATGATCGTCTGATCATCCACGGGTTCAACACCGCGCGCGAAAGTCGCTCAGGCGCTGAGGCGAGCTTGAGTGCCAAATGCTTCGGGGAACTGGAGTCGAGCGAGCGCGCGAGGTTCATCAGCCCGTCATCTGACCGAGTTCCTCTCCAGCGGGAGAGGTGGCTTCGGAGACGCCGTCCGAGTCACCAAGACCACAAGATCGCCGGTCTGCGAGCTTGACGACTCTCCGGTCGTAGTTGATGTCGCCGAGCAGCCCTAGCGGAAGCCCGCCCGGCCGCCCTCCTCGCTCCGGCGCTGCGTTTCGAGCCAGCTCCATTCACTTGCGTACGACACGGTGCCAAGAGGCGTTGGGTGCCCTGCGTTGGTCAGCACGAGCAGGCCTCTGCGGCCGTGCCACCCCGACGGCGACCATCGTGGCGTAGTGCACTTCGTGGAATTCTTCTGAACGGCCTGATTGAGATCCTGCATCAGTCCGATCTGTTCGATTGCCGAAAGGTATCCTGCATCCAGCTCCTGGAGCTTCTCGCTCAGTTCCACCACGTGCCTGTCCGTGCCCGCTTACATCAGCTAGCGCGATACGGGAGACAATGCAGCTGGGGCACACCGACACGTGGTGAACATCGCCGCCGGCGCTACCTGTCCCCGGCCGGAATGGAATGCGCCCATGCCGTCAAGGCCGGGGTAACTCGACAAGATTCGCGGTCCTGTCGTTCCCGGCCCACGTTTCCGCACATTCAAGGCGTTTCGGCATCAACGACAGTGACACGCCTATCTCTTTTCTGATTGGTCATCCGCTTGGCGTGCTCAGAAACCACGAGGATCATCAGGGTCGGCATTACTTCCGTTGCTGGGCCACCCATCGCGCACTGACCGCGCCAAGATCCTTTGGTGCAGCTCGTACTCGCCGCCACACCGCAGCAGCGATGGCCACAAACACCGTAACCGATAGTGTCCAAGCCGCACTCCAGAGCCCCATCTGTCCACTGCTTGAAAACAGGCTGAGCCTACCAGAGTTCAAAGGATCCGCGAAGCCGGGGCCGCGAAACTTCGAGGCCGCGCATGTCCGCATGAACGTCACGTGCACTCCCCACAGCGATCGGGCAGATGTGTTTGGGACGGTCGTGCCGACTGTCAGTGTTTCGGCGCAGACCGCAGGCCGAGGCGCGCGGCCATTGTCACCAGGTCAGGAAGCGAGTCGGCCTTCATCTTGCGCATCACCTGACCTCTGTGCGCCTTCACGGTGATCTCGCTGATGCCGAGTTCGCCACCGACCTGTTTGTTCAACAGCCCGGAAACGACCAATGCCATCACCTCGCGTTCGCGCGGAGTCAGGGACTCATAGCAGTTCCTCAAGGCTCGCATCTCCGACTCGAGACGGAGCGCGGCGCGACTGCGCTCGATGGCGCCGCGAATGGCGTCCAACAGCACGTCGTCCTTGAACGGCTTCGTCAGGAACTCGACGGCTCCCGCCTTCATCGCTTGCACCGCTCATGGGCACGTCGCCGTGGCCGGTGATGAAGATGATCGGCATGTCCGTCCGGTCGGCGAGCTGCTGCTGCAGCTCGAGACCGTTGAGTCCTGGCAGCGTCACGTCGAGCACCAGGCAGCACGGAACAGTAGCGGCGAGGGCGGGAAAGGAATTCCTGTGCGGACGCGAACGTCTCGGGCTGCCAGCCCGCGGTTCGGATCAACAGCTCCAACGATTCGCGCACGGAGACGTCGTCGTCAACGACGAAGACAACGGACGTGACGTCCGGCATGGTGAAGACCTCGATCGAACGGGAGGCGATCGCCGAAGTCACAGTATATGGCGCGCGCGTAATGTTTCCCGTGCTCATCGTGGTCATGACTACCTCATCCGAAGCGCGGCATTCAGGGCGTCGAGAAGGGCCGTGTCGCTGAACGGCTTGAACAGGCACTCGACGGCCCCTTCCGCGAGCAGGCGCGGACGGACCGACTCATCGCCTCGCGCGGTGATGAACACAATCGGGATTTCCTCCCGCCGACGTATCAGTTCCTGTTGCAGTTCGGGGCCCGACATGCCGGGCATCGCGATGTCGAGGAGCAGACAGCGCGTCTCGCCGACGAACTCGGATGCGAGGAACGCTTCTGCCGACGAGAATGCTTGGGCGGCAAAGCCGAACTGCCGCAGCAGATCGGGAAGCGACTCGCGAATCGGACTCGTCGTCGTCGACGATCGACACGAGCTGAACGCGTGGCCATCACGAGGTCCTCAGGGATGCGTGTCCCTCATACGCGTTGGCCGGTGGGAAGGAGAACACTGGCATAGGATCCGCCAGTGTGGCGGGAGACGTCCATTAGACGTTGGTATCGGTCGCCTGCCGATTTCGCCTCGTCCAGGACGCCATCCGCACTGCGCGGAATCGAGAACGAAAAGTGGCACCTGGGCCATCATTGGGTTCCGCCCAGAGGCGGCCATGATGCCTTTCGACAATGGAGCGGCTGACAGACAACCCGATACCCATGCCGCCGCTTTTCGTCGTATAGAAGGCCTCAAAGAGCTTTGTCCATACGCTGACGGTCAACGCCGACGCCGGCATCCCGCACCGTCACGCGCACACGATCGCCGTTCTCTCGCTCGGTTCTGACCAGCAACTGCCGCGGGCGATCGTCGACGCTCGGCCATCGCGTCGGAGGCGTTGCGGAGCAGGTTCAGAATGACCTGCTGGAGCTGGACGCGATCGCCGGTCACCCTCGGAAGGTCGTCGGCGAGCTCCGACTGAAGAACCACCGCGGTTTCTCTGAAGGTCACTCATCGACAGCGCGATGACCTCTCGCGTGGCCTCGTTCAGATCCAGCGACTCCAGCGTGAACTCCTTCTTGCTGAACAGCGCACGCAACCGCGTGATCACATCCGAGGCGCGGTTGCCGTCGCGAATCGTTCGCCTCGCGGTTTCGCGTGCGCCGTCGACATCCGGAGGATCGGCGGCCAGCATCCGCAGACACGTGCCGGCGTTGGTGACGATGCCCGAGAGCGGCTGGTTGACTTCATGAGCGATCGAGGCGGTCAACGCGCTCACGGTCGTGATCCGCGCCACATGGGCCAGCTCGGAGCGCGCCTTGTTCAGGGCCTCCTCGGCGACCACGCTCTCTGTCACGTCTTGAAGGGCGCCGATAAACATAGGGCGACCTTCGACTTTCTCGATGACATGGGCGACACCGCGCACATGCTTCGATTGCGCCCCCTCGGCGGTCACAATTCGGAAGCCAAAATTCACGTCCGTCCCCGTCATGCCGCGGGCGATCACAGAATCGAACGACGGCAGGTCGTCTGGGTGGATGATGTCTCGAATCCGCTGCACCGAGACCTTCGTCGCCGGATCGAACTCGAAGAATCCGGAAGGCCTCCTCAGACCAGTTGTGATCGTCCACCAGCAAGTCAGTGATGAAGCTGCCCGTCTTGCTCAGCCGCTGGGCGTCCGAGAAACTGTCGTAAGCTCGCCTCAATTCCGCCCCGGCCCGCTTTCGATCTTCGATGTCAGTGTTTATTCCGTACTCACTTGACGATGTTGCCGTGCTCGTCGCGCAGCGGTTCACCCGGAACAGGAACCACCGATACTCGCCGTCAGAGCGGCGAAGTCGCGCTTCGGCCTCCCGGTGCTCCAGAAGCCATGGTGCGCTGCCAGGTCGCCGCCAGACCGTTCAAATCCTCAGGGTGGACAGCAGCCGTCCAGCCCCAATCCGCTCGCCTGTTCCGCCGAAAGGCCGATGAAGTCCAGATAGTGCTGGTTGAAGAACTCGGCGCTTCCATCCGGACGCGCCGACCAGGCCAGCGCCGGGATCGTGTCGATGATCAGCTTGAGATTGCGCTCGCTCGCTACGAGAGCCTCCTCGGCGCGCTTGCGGTCGTCGATGTCCGTCAACAGCACGCACCAGCGCACGATGTGGCCGCTTGCATCGCGAAGCGGGAAGCCGTTGTTCTGGAACCAACGATAGACGCCGTCCGACCGCCGGAGCCGCTGCACGATCTCGTATGGACTGCCTGAGGCGATCGATTGCGTGAAGACCTGGATGACGTGAGGAAGGTCCTCGGGGTGAACGGTGTCGTTCGTCCCCCATTGTTTCAACTCCTCCAGCGTCCTGTCCGGTGTATTCGAGGATCTGGCGATTGACGAATTGGACGTCACCGTCGCGCGGTCAAGAGCGCGACCAGGCCTGGAATGCTGTCCACGACCAGCTACGACGTGCGCGCTCGCTCTCGCGCAGTGCCTCCTTCAGTCGCGTGACTTCCTCAGCGGAAGATTCCAGGTCCCATACGTTTTTGCGCGTCGGGCATATCCGCAGAGGGTAGCGCATCATCACGCGTTGTCTCGGTAAGGAACGTATAAAGCGGCTCCAGCCAGCTCGAGCAGTCTGCGAGCTTGCGGGAGGAGGCGGCGGAAGCTGACTGGCGACGCGTCGATCGCCCTGCCGCTCGCGCCGGCTGAGGACTTCCGTAAAGCCCCCTACCTGAGCTCTCCGAGCAGCGTCGGTACGAGCTCGGAAACCGTCGGATGGATGTGCATCGCTCGCTGGAGGACGGAGTGCGGAGCTTTCGCATACATCGTATCCAGCACGCAGTGGATCACTTCGTCGCCACCCGTGCCGAACACGACAGCGCCGAGGATGTCCTGCGATTGCCCGTCAACGACGATCTTCATCATCCCGGCCGTCTCGCTCTTTTCGATCGCACGGGCCACGCGAGTCATGGGTAGCGTTGCCGACCAGCACCGCACGTCCGTGATGTCGCGCTTCGGTTTCAGTCATTCCGGCGCGGCCGAGTGGCGGGTCGATGTAGAGCGCGTAGGCCGGAATGCGGTCGGAGACGCCGCGTCTGGTGCCGTCGAGCAGGTTGGACGCGACGATCTCGAAATCGTTGTAGGCGGTGTGCGTGAAAGCGCCTTTGCCATTGCAGTCGCCCAGCGCCCAGATGCCCGGCACATTGGTTTCCAGTCGATCGTTCACGACGATGTAGCCGCGCTCGTCGCGTGAGACGCCCGGCAGCTTCGAGACCGAGATCGTCCGGTATTCGGCTTGCGGCCCACCGCGCAGCAGCAGATGCGAGCGCCGTCGATCGACGGACTGCCCGCGTCGCATTCGACCCGGGCAGTCACGGCACCTGCGCGTCCACTGACCTGAACGCAGCGAGCATTCAGGCGAAGGTTGATCCCTTCGCCGGTGAGGATATCTTGAATCGCCGAGGAGACGTCCGGCGTCTTCGTGCTGGACCAAGCCGTGATCCCATCTCGACGATCGTCACCTCGGAGCCGAACCGCCGAAACATCTGTCCGAATTCCAAGCCGACGTAGCTCCCGCCGACGATCACGCAGATGCGGCGGCACCGTGTCCAGGTCCATCATCGAGCTGTTCGTCAGGAAGGGAACCTGGTCGAGCCCCGGACATCGACGGCACAGCACGGCGCGCCCGCCGACGTTGATGAAGATGCGATCCGTTGTCGAGGACCTTGTTTTCGACCAGGACTTCCCGGGCGGTCCTGAGCCGGGCGTGGCCGGTATAGACATCGCAGCGGGGCAGGCCGCGCAGCATCTTCTCGATGCCGGCGCGTGATCGTTCAGCGATCGCGTCCTTCCTCGCCTTGACTGCGCTTCATGTCGACGCGAACGTCACCGTCGATGGCCACGCCGAAGTCGTCGCGCGCGTCGGGCGACGTGTGCGGCGTAGGCGCTGGCAACCATCGCTTTGGTTGGAATGCACCCGGTGTTCACGCATGTGCCGCCGAAGAGATGGCGCTCGACGACGGCGACCGACATACCCGCCTGCGACAACCGCTTGGCTAAAGACGGCCCTGCCTGGCCGGTGCCGATGATGATCGCGTCGTACCTCTGAGTCAGCGAAGAAGCGTGGTCGACCGAGGCAACGTTATCCATCAGGCTATGCTATCGGTTTCGCCCCATGGGGCTTCGTGTGGCTCGCGAGGCGTCAATTCAGACTGGGTCGTGACGCGTGCTCCGCAGTTGTTGCGGCGATCGCCTCGAGCGACGAACTGGTTGCGCAGGCTCGCGGCCTCGGGTCCGAGCATCTTCTCGATCGAGATCGGCAACGACCGGATCCGCGTGCCCGTCGCGTGATAGACCGCATTGGCGATCGCAGCCGCCATTCCCGCAATGGCGAGCTCCCCGACGCCCTTTGTTCCAAGAGGGGTCATCGGGTCAGGGTCTCCGACGAACAGCACGTCGACATCGCGCACGTCCGCGTTGACCGCGACGACGTACTCGGCCAGCGACGTGGTCGCCAGACGGCCAGTACGGTCCGACACGGTTTCCTCCAGCAGCGCCATGCCAATTCCCATGGCGATACCTCCGATGATCTGACTGCGTGCCGTCTTCGGGTTGAGAATCCTGCCGCCATCGACGGCCGACACGACGCGAGCGACGCGCACCGTGCCGAGATCCGGATCGACGTGGACCTCGACGAAGTGGGCGGCGTATCCACCGGCATGCGCGCGGGCGCCCGTTGATGGCGCCGTGTACGGGATGAAGCGACCGGCCTGGACGATCATGCGTGGCCGAGGACGTCTCGCCCGGCGGCGCACTCTCGCCCTCAATCGTCAGCTCGTCCAGACCATGCCGCGTGAGGATGTCGGCGTACGTCTCAAAGCGCACCGGATCGTCGGTGATCTGCATGCCTCCATCGCGAACCGTGATGCCTTCCAAACGACACCCCTTGAGCGGCGACCCCTCGTCGTCATGGACAAGATCCACGAAGGCGCGGACGAGACTGACGCAGGTGGCGTGGACGGCGTTGCCGAGTGCGCCGGTCAACCCGGATCCACCTTCCTGCGGCGCCCTCGGCATGGCGCTGTCACCCAGACCGAACCGCACGCGCGTTCGATCGGCACGCCAAGACAATCAGCCGCGAGCATCGTCATCACGGTGTAGGGGCCCGGCCCGATATCGGTCGCGCCGCTGCGGACGAAGGCCGTTCCATCCCGCCGTATCGATGCGATGGCTTTGACATGGGGGCTGGTACGCGAACAATGCCCCTCGTGCCATGCCGAATCCGACGAGTTGCCCTCGGTTCCGCATCGACCGCGGCTGTGGACTGCGCGCCGACCAGCCGAAGCGCTCGGCGCCCTGTCGATAGCAGTCGAGCAGCGCGTTGCTCGACCAGGGCAGGCCAGAGTCCGGATGCACGTGCGCGTGATTCTTCACCCGCAGCTCGATGGGATCGATGCCCAGCGGCGTACGAGAGCTCGTCGATGGCCGACTCCAGGGCGAACGAGCCTTCGGCTTCTCCTGGATGCACGCATCCAGCCAGGGATCAGGGATGCTCTGGCGAATCTGGGTTGCGCGAGTCGATACATTGGGGCACGCGTACGCGTGGAGGGTCCCAGTGCGTGATCAGATTGATCAACTCGTCCTGCCATGCCGATCGACGAGGTCGAGACATGTTCAATGGCGGTGAGCTGTCCGTCTCGGCCCGCCCCGATGGACACCTGCTGAATCGTGTTGGGCCGATGGCCGACCGAGGTGAACATCTGGGCGCGCGTCAGCACCAGCTTCACCGGCCGCCTCGTGATCCGCGCGGCAAGGGCCGCGAGTGTCACATGCGGCCACGCGCGCAGCCCGGCGCCGAACGCCCCACCCACGAACGGCACCAGCACGCGCACGCTGGCCGGATCGACGCCGAACGCGATCGCCAGCATGTCGCGCACGCCATGTGGATGTTGTGTCGTGTCGTGGACGGTGAGCGCGTCGCCGTCCCACGCCGCAACCGTGGCAAACAGGCCGATCGGATTGTTCGTGTTCGCCGACGGTGGTGTAGGTCTGGTTGATCCGCACGTCGGCTGCCGCAAGGGCGCTCGGGCACATCCCACGCACGTAGTCGGGCGTCCATGGATGGGACACCCGAGAGGCTCGGGGGTCCTCGTAGGCGAGAACCGGCGCGTCACGCTCGATACGTGACCTCGATCAGCGCCGCCGCCGCGTTCGCTTCTTCCCTCGTCTCGGCGACGACCATCGCGACGTGCTGGCCGTAATGCAGCACGGCGTCGCTTTGGAACGGCGGCAAGGGCTGCGGACCGATCGGGTCTCCCATTCTCCAGTGGCTGGCGCATGCGCCAGCGCGGGCGCATTGAGGTGCGTGATGACCGCCAGCACGCCAGGTGCGCGCTCGGCGGCATCGACCGCGATGTGGAGGATTCGCCCGCTCGTCACGGTGCTCCCCACCAGAACGGCGTAGGCGACGCCGGGAGGATTCACATCGATCGGATAGGTGGCGGCACCCGTCACCTTGAGCCGGCCGTCAACGCGATCCAGGGAGTGCCGACGACATCAACGATGGTTGCTGTGCTCATAGGTTCGCATCTCTCGCGGTGGCAAACGCGCGCACGATGGTGCGCTTCGCCAGCTCGATCTTGAAGTGGTTGTGTTCCCGTGCGACCGCTCCCGCCAGCGCGATCTCGGCTGCGTCGCGGAACGCGTCGTCAGTCGCCTTGCGGCCCATCAGGATGTGCTCCGCTTCGAGCGCGCGCCATGGCTTCGTGGCGACGCCGCCTAACCCCAGCCTCGCACCTCGAATGGTGTCGCCGTCGAGGTCGAGGACCACGGCCGCCGATGCGAGCGCGCGAACTCGTAGCTCGCCCGGTCTCTCACCTTGAGATAGTGCGAGCGCCGGCCGCCGCCAGGTGTGGAATGACGACGTGGGTGATCAGTTCGCCGTGCGCCAGCGCCACTTCGACGTGCGGCGTGTCGCCAGGAGCCTTGTGGAACTCAGCCGAACGGGATCGAACGCGTGGTGCCATCGGCCCGCACCGTGTGAACCTCGGCATCGAGAACAGCCATGGCCACGCACATGTCGGATGGATGCGTGGCGATGCAGTGGTCGCTGACGCCCAGCACCGCGTGGCCGCGGTTGAAGCCATCCAGCGCATCGCAGCCGGATCCCGGCTGTCGGCGGTTGCACGACGCGTGCACGTCTCGGAAATAGGAGCAGCGCGTCCGCTGCAGGATGTTGCCGGCGACCGTCGCCATGTTGCGGATCTGTGTGGTGGCGCCCGAGAGGATCGCTTCCGACAGCACGGGGAAGCGGTCACGCACGACCGGGTGCCACGCCAGCTGACTGTTGGTGACGGCCGCGCCGACGGCGATCGCATCGATCCGACACGTCGATGCTCGAGAGGCCGAGAGGCCGAACATCCACAACGGTGTCTGGTGTCAGCACGTCGACCTTCATCAGATCGACGAGCGTCGTCCCACCAGCAAGAAACATCGCGCCCGGGCGCGCGGCCACGGCGCTCGCCGCATCCGTCGCGCGCAGCCAACCGTTCAAAGGTGAAGGCCTTCATGACCGCACCTCCACCTCCGCTGCTGCGCGCTACGGCGGACAAGTCGTCTGATGAAAGCTACCTGTCGCACGGCGGCGACGATGTTCGGATAGGCGGCACAGCGGCACAAATTGCCGCTCATCCGCTCGCGGATCTCCTCGTCGGTCAGCTGTCGCGCCGTTGACCGTCTGTCGAACGTCTGGCGTGACGTGACTGGGCACGCCGCGCGTGCACCTCCTGAACGGCGCAGACGGCCGAGAGGATCTGCCCAGGCGTGCAGTAGCCGCACTGAAAGCCATCGCAATGCAGGAAGGCGGCCTGCATCGGGTGAAGCTCGTCGCCTGTCGGCGAGGCCTTCAATCGTGACGACGTGCTGGCCCTCGCACGCCGCCGCAAGCGTCAGACAGGACAAGACACGCTGGCCGTCGATGATGACCGTGCACGCGCCGCACGCGCCCTGATCGCACCCTTCTTCGTGCCGGTCAGACCGAGCACGTCGCGGAGAGCGTCCAGCAGCGTCAGGCGCGAGTCCACCGACAGTTCGTGGGTCGTGTCGTTCACGCGCGAACTCGTTCTCACGCCGACTGTTTCCCTCACAGTGAGGACTCGCGGGCTCATGACACGGCTCCCTTTCTCGCTGCGCCGTTCGGCGCTTCGATGTAGCCTTGACATTGTTTTCAAGCGCCCTGCAGAACATAGCAAGCCGCGCTGTCTGCGGATGGGTGCTGAGTGCCACGCGAGTCCCCGGTTTCTTGGCTCTGCGCGCCAGCTGGTCTGAGGAGTGTTCGAGGTCAGACCGAAAGGCCGACGAAAGGTCACCGATGTGGCCACTTGCGGCGCACAAAATCCACAGCAGCGAGAATTACCTCCGCCGTCTCCTTCGGCTGTGGAGAGAAACGGTATATGACCGGCGCGTAGGGAGAGGACGCGCGCCCCGATCCGGGCGGCAATCTCCCGCTGCAAGCGCGGGAGAGATAATGCGGTCCTCATCGGTGACGGCGTACCACGAGGGCTTGGTACGCCACGCGGCTCTTGTCACGCGATCGAGAAGTGCGCTGGCCCGAATGGGTGGCTGCGCGGCGGCGAGGACCCCGACCTCAGCTGCTGACAAGTCGTGCGCGAGGAACTCCCGATGGCCGGATGAGCCGAATGGAGCCGTCGTTAGTTTCTGCGGACGACAACCCGCTCCTGTCAAACTCTGAAACGCTGGAGGTGTTTGAGAGTCAGCCTGCAGGTGATCTCTCGGCCCTGAATCCTCAGAGCGTCGGCACGTCCTCGGTCGGGGAGCGGCTTCGAGCAGCGTCTGGTGTTTCAGGCAATAGGGTGTCCCCACGGGACTGGCCTCCGAGCCGCTTCGCCTCGATCGGTCCGCCGTCGACGGCGCAACGCCCAGAAACGATGCCATCGCAATATCGATCCGCTTGAGTGCGTCGCGCTACGCTGTTGCAGCACGGTCGCATCGAGTTCGGCTTCTGGCAAAATCCTCGCTCTCCCCTTCGTCGGCGGCGACGCTGTCGTCCGTGCCGTATCGCGTGCCGAGCCGACGGTCTGCTCGCAGCGCCTGTTCCCGTCGGCGCGCGATGCATCGACAGGCGTGTTTCGATCTCAGCGCAAGCGCTGCTGTGATACTCCTGAACGTTCATGCGGCTCCCACTGCGGCGACTGCCTCTCCTGCATCTTCCGCGATTCCTTAGCGGCGTTCAACGACCGACGTTGATGGTCGTCACGAGGACCGCGCTGCTGCGATCCGTTCTCGGCCGCGCCCGCGAGTGCCGAGATTCGCCGTGCGCCATCATCACGTGCCTTTGAAGTTCCGGACTCCGGGCTGTCTGCGCTGGTTGAGCCGGGCTGACCCATTCGTGGCGGTGAGATTGTGGGAGTCTGACCCACTGCGCATGGTTGCTACACCGATCGCCTGCACCACGCGATCCAGGCGTCGACCACACCCATCGCTGGCGTAGATTTGAAATCTCCTCGCTGAAGCGACTAATCGCGCGTTCGACGCGATGCCAATCGGCGTATTGCCGTCGCTCGATCACGCGCTCTCATCGGCGCGCAGGGCTCGCCTCCCATCCCGTGCTCGACGCGGGCGCGATCTCAAACGATCGCACTGCATGACGTGCTCACACGAGTGTTTTGGCAAATACGAAGGCGCAGTCGTTTCCATAAAGCGATGAAGGGAAGTCGATGTTCAAGGTGCGGGATGATCGTGGGCTCGGAGGACCCCACAACCAGCGCCACACCGTTCTCAGGTTTCGCCGCCGGCCGGCGATGATGCCGATGTCGGTCACACAACCTGCACCGCTCCGCTGGCGACTGCCTGCGACGTCACCGAATGGTTACGTGGCGGCACGACAATCAAAGGCATGCTGATCCGAACCTGGTCGTTGGATGACGTGACAATTCTCGACGCATTGAGCGGACAATCTCGGCGTTGCCAGCGCTTCGGCGCTGAGCAGGGGCCGTGGGCGGCGGCTCAGAATCTCGGATGCGGCGAAGCACCGGCTGATCGTCAATCTGCTTCAGGTGACGCGGGCGCTGACGCGCATCGAGGCCTTTGGGGGACTAGATGACAGCGTTTCGCGCAGTCTGGCGCCGCGTCCGGTGGAGAGCTCAGGGTCGTCGTTCGATCGCCCGCTGTGCGTGAACTGCTCGTTCGCAATCGCCCATCTGGTCATCCCTGGCTTCCCACGTGCGACACCGAAGCCGCCGCCCTCGCGCGAGCTTCCGAGATGTTGTGTGTCGTCGCGATCGGCGTGGAGCTCGCTTTCAGCTTTTTCGGTTGATCCAGCGGCGCCGTCGACCTGACGTTGTCGTTCCGTCAGGAAGCTGCAGTGCCTTGATCCTTGAACAATCTTGCGCATGATCAGCGCTTCTCCACTCGGCACCAGGTCGTTTCGGATTGGCGCGCCGGGATGTTGGCGCGAACCACGGCGCAGAGTCTGCTGGGCCGACATCGAGAGTCCGGGTGTTGTGCGGCTGTTACCCGCGGCGTCACGACATCGTTGATCGGCGACACACGCTCAGGTGAGTCCGAGTTGGGTCTCGCGAAGGTCGACTTGGATTTCTTGCGGCGTCCCGGTGCCGCTCGGTCGTCACGACGGTGGTCTTCCTGCCGAAAACAGGTCGATCGATCGGTTGCGTTTTCTTCCCGATACGCGCGCAGACGCGCATGCACCGCTTCCTCGTTGTCGTCGCTTCGCTGGATGAGTGATCCTCCGCACACGTCGCACACGCCCTCGCGCGTCGGGCGATGGAAGATGAGGATTGTAGTCCAACCGGCAGCCACCGCACAGCCGGCGGGCCAGGATCCGGTCGAGCACCACGCGATCCGGAACATCGATCAGCAGAACCGCATCGATGTCGTAGCTCTCGAGGAAAAACTCGGCCTGGCTACAGTTTCGCGGAAAGCCATCCAGGATGAACCCATAGTTCCAATCATGCTCGTCGAGGCTGCCGACGGATGATCTCGTCGACGATCTCGTCGGGCACGAGCCGGCCTTCAGTCATCGCGCGCGCGCGATGCGGGCGGCGAGCTTCGTCCGAGCCTGGATGTTCCAGCGGAAGATGTCTCCGACCGGGATGTGGACGAGATCGTAGGTGGCGGCGAGCAGCCGGACTGCGTGCCTTTGCCGCAGCCCTGACGCCCATGATGATGTAGCTGTGCATGCGCGTGGCAAGTTTAGACGACGATATAGTCGGGCGGTCTGTTACGACGACGCGCATCAGCACGGCGCGTCGCGACGATTCAATTAATGCGCCACAGGCGTCGGTGTCGCAGCTCGGCCGATTCCACCGCCACGCCTCGGACTTCGCGTCCTTCGTTGGAGCGATGCGCACGGGCATCCGCTCAGGCGATCGTACGCGCCGCCTCGGCGCGAATCGGCCACCAGTCATAGAGAAGATCTCCATCGGACGCCACATCGCCACCCAACCGCCAATGAGCAGGCTCGCGCAGGAGTTCGCCGATCCCACCGCCCACCATCCTGGCGAGGAAGTCTCCAACGAGCAGCGGGATCGAGAGAAACGCGAGGCCGATGAACAGGCTGGTGCGCCCGACACGCAAGAGTTGACGAAGGCGCTGCCTCGACGTCTGACGCGCGAACCCTGAAGAATTGTCGAATCGCGTCTCGCCAGAATCGCCGCCTCTTCGGCGCAGGCCGGCGGGACGGTCCAGATGAGACCAGCAGGGCCAGCGACGCATTCGCGCGCGGCATCCCTCGCCCAGACGACGATGAATTCCTCCGCGTTCGGATCGAGATCCTTCTCGCGGAACGGGATGGGTCGATCGCGTTGAACGAGCTGTTCCAGTTCGGCGACATGAACGCTCGATGATCTCGCAATCGGGGGCGATCGGATCGCCAACTGATTGCGGCGGCTGAGACACAGGAGCCATCGGCGTTCATCATTCTCATGCAATCCGGACGTTCTCGTCCACGGACAAGCCGACGGCTCCGTCCTCCACCGAATCACACCGTTCTTTGACCGGACGCGCATCGTTCGTCACGCAGTTCCATGCCCGTGCCCGCCGGGGCCGGTCACCGAACGTTACGCCGAATATGGACAACCATGCGCTCGTTCTCCGGACGCGCCAGGGGAGGATGTGCCGACGCTCGGCGGTGACCCCGCGTTCGACCTCACGAGTCAATTCGATGCGCTGCAGCACGGCACCGACACGAAGCCGATCACGCAGTTGAACAGCTACTGGCCGGTGGCGGCCGGCTGCTTCGGGTTGGAGTGTGGCGTTCGCCTTGCTCGGCGGCATCGCGACCTTCAAGGACTAATGGGCGATCGGTCGCTCAACACGGCCGGACCTCGGCGTCAGTGCCCCATCGGGCCGGGCGTTATCGGCACGCACCGGCGACTGTCGATCTGTCGAACCTTGTCCTCGAACGCGGCCACCCACTCGTCGATCGCTGTAAGGCCGTCGTCATCTGATCGCGCAGTACGCGATCGGTCCAACCGATCCACTCGGGCAGCCGTAAAGACTGCGCGCACATGCGCAGGCGTGAGTCGATGCAGCCGGTCGAGCAGGAAGCGGCGGCCGTCCTCGGAGATCTCCGGGATCCCCTTCACCGTCGCGGCCTGCTGCAAGCGAGAACCGTCAGCCTCGCGCGACATGCGCCGCCGTCTCCCTCCTGGAAGATGGTCTTGCTTCGCCACGCGTCGAGGTCCATCTTTGCTGTTTCATTGCTGGACGTGCGACCGGCTCCCGAATGTCGCTCCGACGTCGACGACTACGACCGCCGGCTGGCGACACGCCGACGAGCCTGGCCGCTCGAGGAGGATCGAGGCGGCGTCGCGGCCTTTCGAGATCTCGCCCGCGGCTGATGTCGACAGGCCCGTCACAATAGAGCATCTGCTGTTCGGGCTTTCGATCGCCATGCTGCACGAAGACGCCGAGCAGCGTGAGCGCATCGAAGTGCGTGCGCTGTCGCGTCCGCTCCGGGCCCGGTGGCTGTGCCTTGATCGCCTGGTCCAGCTCTCGCCAGGACCATCCCTGATCGCGATCGTCGCGCGACAGGATCCTCGGTCCGCCGGGCGAGGTACACCGATATCTCCGCCAGATATTCGCGCATGGCCCGCGCCCCCTCGCCAGTCATTGGATTGCCGGGGCACTCGCGGCAACTGACGTTCATGGGCAGCACGTGCAGCACCTCGAACCCCAGGGCCCACATCAACCGCGTCGCCGCCACCATGGCAAAGACTTCGCGGTTGCCTCTGTCGCGCTCGCGATCCCAGTACTTCAGACGCAGCGTCCGTCCTTCCCCAGTGGAGCAGAGAAACTTCGCAGACTTCCTCCCAGCTCCCTTCCTCGCTGTGCGAACGTGCACGGAATGCCCTGCAATGCTTCGGCGGCCGAGTAGGGAAAGAGGCCGGATGGACCGGCGAGGATCTCATCGGGTGAAAGATCGCCAGGATCCTTCCAGATTGTCGCGTGAGCCAGGTAGGCCATACGCGAAGCCGAACTGGTGAGAATCGCCGAAACGGCAGGCTCCGCGGCGGCCACGCACGTGCCCACAATGAACAGTGCGATCGCGAGGACAGACGAAATCGTGCGCATTACTCTTGAGAAGAACACGTGTTCGGTGCGATCGGGCTGCACACCAATTGGCAGCTTGTCAGGGAAGTTACCGAGCCGTCAGTCGTGGCTCGCGACCGAACCTCAGGTGAGGAACTCGCGCACCGCATCTCGGCTGACTATACCGCGGCCAGGGTTCGTCGAGCACAGCGGACATCTTTATTGCTCGCGCTCGACTTTGGTACTCTTCTGCCGCGTCGAGATTTGAGTCGAGCGTCACGACAGGAGGACCGAATGGCGCGCATCCGCCGGCAGGCCGCGGTGATTCCGTATCGGATCCGAAAGGCGCGACTCGAGGTCGCGCTCGTCACCACCTCGAAGGGCAACGGTTGGATCGTGCCGAAAGGCTGCATCGACGAGGGCGAACGGGCGCGCGATGCCGGCCATCCGCGAGGCCGAGGAAGAAGCCGGCCTGCGCGGAGTCGTCGCGCGGAGGCGGCTCGGGCAGTATCGCCACATTAACGGCCACGGGCCCTGCCTCGTCGATGTCTACGTGATGCGCGTGACGACCGTGATGAAAGAGTGGATGGAAGACAAGCTGCGACGCCGCCGCTGGATGCGCGTGCCCGACGCGGCCGACCGTCTGCAAGACGAGCTTGCAGGGCTCATCCTATAGCCTCGGGCGCTCCGTCAGGCTCGAGGGCTGAGCGTGGCCACCGATGCGGGCCGCGAACCCGCGGCACGCGAGTCCGTCTACGTCGTCGGTGGCAATGCGTCGCGCGAGGACGATCACGAGCAGCCTGCGCGCGCTGCTGCGCACGCGTCATCACGCGATCGCCCGCCACCGATTCACCATGCTCGATACGTTCGACGGCCGGGTGCGACGAGCCGGCGCGCGTCTGACGCGCACCGGCACCGACGGCGTCTCCATCGTCGCGTGGCAGCCGCGTGACGGACGAGCGCCGTTGACGGCACGCTTGACCGAACCGGTGAGCTTCGCGTGGGACCTGCCGGACGGTCCGCTGCAGGCGGCGCTCGCACCAGTCATCGGCGTGCGCCGACTGCTGCCGCAAGCCGACGCCGAAGAGCACGGGTCAGAGCTCGATATCCTCGACGATCGGCACAAGACGGTCGCCCGGCTGCTGGATCGAATCCGGGCACGTCCGGCAGCCGATGGCGCGCAGCGCGATGGCAGCCACTCCGACCATCCTGACGTTGACGGCACTGCGCGGATACGACGAGGCATTACGGCAGCTCGAGCCGATCATCGCCAGCCGGCCGGGCATCTCGTCATGCCCGGACGGTCTCGAAGGCGTCATCTTCCAGCACGCCGGCGTCCCGGACGCACGCGGCGCGACCGTCGCTCACGGATCGACGTCGCGCCAGATGTTCCGGCGGAGGCCGGCGCCCGCGGGATTCACCGGGCGATCGTCGGAATCCTGACCGCCAACGAGCCGGGACTCCGCGCGAACATCGACACCGAGTTCCTGCACGACTTCCGCGTCGCGCTCCGGCGCACGCGATCGCTGCTTCGCCAGCTGAAGCACGTGTTTCCATCCGACACGCGTCGAGCACTTCTCGACCGAATTCTCCTGGCTCGGTCGCCTCACGGGGCCGCCGCGCGATCTCGACGTCCTCGTCCTCTCGCTGCGGGCACACGCGCGGACCTGCCGGCTGGCGGACCTGGACGCGCTCATCGCGTCTCTGGGCGACAGCTCAGGCGCACGAGCGTCAGACGCTCATCGAGGCACTGGACAGCCCGCGCTACCGGACGCTACTCGCAGCCTGGCAGCGGTTCCTGGCGCAGCCGGCGGCGTTCGCGCTCGACCGCGCCCGACGCCAGACAACCGCTTGCCGAGGTGGTGGCCCGCCGTGCGTGGCGGCTGAGCAAGCGGCTGGCTCGGAGCGCGGAGGCGATCGACGAGCACTCGGATCCGGCCGAACTGCATGAAGTCCGCATCACCGCCAAGAAATTGCGCTATCTGATCGATGTCACGTCGTCGTTCTACGACGCTGACGATCTCGAATGCGTGCTGACCGCACTGAAGAAGCTTCAGCGTGTGCCTCGGCGACTTCAACGACGCACAGGTTCAGGAGAGCCGATTGCTCGAGCTCGTTCGGACGGTGGGCGCCGCAGGAGGACCGGCGAGTGCCGTGCTGGCGCTCGGCCGGCTCGCGGAGCGCAGCCGTCAGCGCCGCGATCGTCTCTATCCCGAAGCTGCCGATCAGCTGCATCAATTCCGCGTCCGCGCCACACGCGCGGCGTGCCGGCGCGCATTCAAGCGCAGGACGCACGAGGAGCGAGCACGATGAGGGTCGTCGCCATCTACAACATGAAAGGCGGTGTCGGTAAGACGACGACCGCCGTGAACCTGTCGTATCTGGCCGCCGCCGGTGGAGCGCGCGTCCTCTCTGTGGGATCTCGATCCGCAAGCGGCCGCGAGCTTCGCCTTCCGCGTCCGGCCGCGCATCGAGGGCTTCAGCAAGAAGAGTCTCGAGAGCGGCCGCGTGCTCGGCGAAGCCATCAAGCGAAACCGACTACGCGCAATCTGCATCTGCTGCCAGCGGACTTCGCGTACCGAAAGCTCGATCGATTTCTCGACCACCTCGGCAAGCCAAAACGTGTGGTGACGACGCTCATCGAGACGATCGGGGCGGACTACGACGTGGTGTTCCTCGACTGTCCGGCGGGTTTTTCGCTCATCACGGAAGGGATCTTCGCCGCGGCAGACGTCATCCTCGTGCCCGCCGTCCCGGCCGTGCTCTCACTGCGAACACTCATCCAGTTGATGAAGTGGGCCGATCGCTCCGACTCGACGGCCGAGCTCGCGGCGTTCTTCAGCATGGTCGACCGGCGCAAGACGCTGCACCGGCAGGCGTGCGAGTGGTCGCGCGACTACCCCGAGACCTTCCTGGCGGGACTCGTCCCGTCCGCGAGCATCGTCGAGCAGATGTCGGTCAAGCGCATGCCGCTTGCGGTCTTTGCCCCACAAGACGCCGCGACGGCGGCGTTCGCCGGCATCTGGAGCGAGCTCGAGTCGCGCCTGCCGGCGGCGCGACGACAGAATCTGAGTCGACAGGACCGATGGGAAGTTCGGCGGCGGGCCGTCGAGACGCTGATGGCACGGCTGGAGTCGTCAGACGACCAGGACCCTGTCGCGACCGGGCCACGAGCGACGGTGATCGACATGCGCGATCGCCGCTGGCGCCGCGACGCCGGTGACTCGGAATCCTCCGCCGGCTCTCACATCGTGCATCGCTTCGACACCGAGGGCCGCGATCTGGAACGGCGCGGTCACGCGCTCGAGTTGCACGAGCGCAACGGCAGTTGGCTGTTGGTCACGAGCGGTGCCCACGTTCAAATTGACCGATCGTGTGCGTTCGACATCCTCTCGGGCACGATGTCACCCCTGGTGGCACTCGAGCGACGGATCGACCGCCCCGCGCCTCCTCAATTCGAGAGTGTGCTCATGCTGGTCGGCGGCCGAGGTCTGCAGCGGATCGATTCGCGGCTCGGCCAATCTGAGAGCTCCCCTGTGTCGATGACCCCGGACATCGAGCCGCTGGGTGACGCCCCGCGTGTCGAAGCGAGTGAAGCCGCGCGTCCGCAGCCGATCGTTGGCCGCGTTGACGAGCTACTGCAAAACGCCCGCATTTTCGGCGACGGGATCGACTCTTTGGATTCTGCTCAGGAGCTCGTGGCACGACTGGCGCAGCGCCTTGCTGATCGTGCGGCCGGACACGGTGCTGCGCTGGCATCGCGAATGGCTCCGACATCGATGGACGGCGAGATCACTGTCGGAGAAAACCTCAGGATGGCTCAGTGACCGACGAGCGTTCAGCTTACCGCGCCGAATGAACGATAATCGAAGGCTGACGGACCCACCACAATTCGGCTTCCGCTGAGCGGAGTTTCCGAATGATCACCATTCTTGGAGCCGGCGGCGCCATCGGCAACGAACTCGTCAGACTTCTCGCGGCGAGGAATCAGGCGTTCCGCCTGGTGGGCCGCAATCCGAAGGCGACGCCCGGTGCGACCGAAATAATCGCCGCCGATCTCATGGACAAGGATCAGACCATTCGCGCCGTCTCTGGCTCGAGTGTGGTGCACCTGCTCGTGGGGCTCAAGCTACGATCGAACAGTCTGGGAGGACATGTGGCCCCGGGTCATGAGCAACGCCATCGAAGCGTGCAAACACGCCGGAGCCCAACTGCTCTTCTTCGACAACGTGATATGTACGGAAGGGTCAGCGGTCCAATGACCGAGGAGACGCCCTTCAATCCGTGCAGCCGGAAAGGTGAAATCCGGGCACGAATCGCCACCACGCTGATCAACGAGTGGAAGGCCGGCGCGCTCACGGCCATGATTGCCCGATCGGCCGATTTCTACGGGCCCGACACGCGGAACGCGGTTCCCAATCTTCTCGTCTTCGAGCCACTGGCCAGGAAGCGGAAGGCCTCATGGCTCGTGAATGACACCGTTCCGCACGCCTTCACCTACACGCCCGATGCCGCGCAAAGCCTGCATGCCTCGCCGAACGGCCGACCGCCTGGAATCAGACCTGGCACGTCCCCACCGCTCCCATCCGCTGACCGGCAGAGAATTCATCGCCCTTGCCGCGAAGGAACTGGGCGTCGCACCGAGACATCGTGTGCTGAGCCGGCCCATGCTCCGTGTGGCCGGTTGGTTCGATCCGCTCGTGGCCGAATCCTACGAGATGCTCTACCAGAGCGAGGCGCCGCACGTGTTCGACTCCAGCAAATTCACCAGGGAGTTCGGCTTCCCGGGGACCCCGTACGCCGATGGCATCCGCGGGACGGCCGCCTCTTTCAAGCGCGACGGAGCCGCTTAGCTCGCGTGCATCGGCGGCGTGGAGAGATCCAGGCTCACCGCGTGCGCGACGTGAAGCGGACGCAGCATGGCCCGCCTCTTCGACTGGTGCGCCTCCATGCGGCGCAGGATGTTGTCGAGGGTCGCGACCGCCTGTGCCTCGCCGTTACTGCCCTTCGCACATGAGACGCGCCGGCTGTTCCTTCGCCGCGTGCGCTTTCCTCGCTATGTGTCGAGCAGTGTCGCCACATGCGCGCCGAACCGATTCTCCAAGTCCCCCTCTTGCTGCAGCCCGCGCTTGAACAGCGCCTGGACTCGGTGTCTGCGTTTCCGGCCAGGTCAACGTGGTCGCAAACGCGTTGCGGCCGTCGAGGAGTCGGTCGACGGACGGCAGCGAGACGTGGTTGATCAGCTCCTTGGCGGTTCGCGATGGGACGTCGGTCGAAGGAGGCGATCCGTGCGCGCGAGCGCGTCGACGAAGCCGTCCAGCTCCGCTGTCCGGAAGTGACGCGGTTGACGTAGCCGTATCGTTCAGCGGTATCGCCGTCGAAGTCGTTCGCGCCGAGAACGATTTCGAGCGCGCGGCCGCGGCCGACCAGCAATGGGAGGCGTTCGGTGCCGCCGCCGCCGGGATGCACGCCGACCCCGACTTCCGGTTGACCCAGGATCGCTGTTCTCGCGCGACGCGAAGCGCATGTCGCAGGCGAGGACGAACTCGCTGCTCACGCCGCGGACGCGGCCTCGGATCTTCGCGATGCTGACCACCGGAGACCTGGTGAGACGGACGAACGCGTCCGTCGGGATCGGCGAGGCCCGAGGGCCCGACCGTTCTGGCGACGCTCGCCGACTTGCCGGTCATGTCAAAGTGGGCGAGGTAGAACTCGGGATTCGCGCTCTCGAAGACAACGACGCGAAGATCCGGACTCGCGTCCATTCGCGACAGCAGCGACTGCGAGGCCCTCGAACACGCCGCCGTCGACGACGTTGAGGGTGGATTGTCGAACAGAGCCCGCCAGTATGCCGGCGTCTCCTCGACGATGCGCACGGGCGTCGATGATGTGGTCACGATCCGCCTCCTTGCTACTGCTGCACACTCGCTGCTACGAGCGAAGCCATCGACTCGATGAGTTCATCGGTGGTCACGACCGCGCTGGCGTAGTTTGGGATGTTGACGTCGAGCGCAGCGTGCATCGCTTCGTCCGAATAATCCGCGGTCGCGTCCTTGACCATCGTGACGTCGTAGCCGAGTTCCGCAGCGAAGCGGACCGTCGCCTCGACGCACGTGTGCGCGATGAGCCCGATGACGATGAGTCTCTGGACGCCGTGTCTCTTGAGTTGGAGATCCAGATCCGTGTTGGCAAAGCCGCTCGAGCACCAGTGTTCGAGCGCCACGACTTCGCCCGGCCGCGGAGCGAATTCGCTGCGAATCTCGCCGCCCCACGTCCCGTACTCGAACGTCTTTCGCGACCAGGCGGCCTTCTGAACGGGCGCAAGGTAACTTCCAGGTCTCGTAGTCGCCGGGTCGGTAGCGACGATGGAGCGCATAGAACACGCGAGCGCACGTTGCGCGGCATTGAGGATCGCGCATCATGTGAGGAATGCAGTTGTTGGCCTCTGCCACGCCCCTCAGGCGCTCCCAGACCTTGCCGCCCTCGGAAATGAAGTCGTTATAGGGATCGATCACCAGCAGTGCGGTGATGTCCCTTGTCGTATTTCAGTGATCATTGCACCGCTCTCCTCTTGATCGATGAAACGTCAGCCGAACGTGAACGAGAACGCCTCGACGCCGGCATCGAGGAACTCGATCGCGAACGTTCGATCGACGATCGGCTTCGGCTGCCGCACCAGCTGATACAGCCGCTGCTCGCGCACCGTTCCGTTGCCACCCTCGTCGACGTCGAGGCCGTGAGCCGCACCCGGCGGTTGGCCGTCGATCGTCACGCGGAAACGGCACTGCGCGCCTCTGGCCGTGACGGTCCCATGACGAGATGCACGTCACGCGCGTGGAAGCGGTACGGATCTGGCCGGGGGCCTTGTTCAGGACGGTCGCCGTGCCTGCCCATCGTCCAGTCGCCCGCGAGCGACCATTGATTGAGCGCCAATCGCGAGGGAGCGCGATAGCGTGCGACGCTGATCGACGCCTGGCCGCGTCCGGCGATGCGAAGTTCTGCGTGCGATCGTATCCGACATAGGTTTCCGGTGATCGCAAGCTGCTCCAGTCAGCTGCCGCCTCGAAGCCGCTGCCGTCGACCGAGACGACGCCATCGCTCACACCCGACGCCCCAGCCTCTTTCAGCAATCGCTGGATGGCTCTGCTCGGAGGTTTCGTACTCGCCTTCTCCGAACTGATGCTGACGAACGCGTCCCCGCGCATCGACCAAGTACAGAGCCGGCCAGTACTGGTTGTCGAAGGCGCGCCAGATTGCGTAGTCGTTGTCGATCACGATCGGATACTCGATGCGCATCTGACTGCACCGCGCGGCGGACGTTGTCGACGTTGCGTTCGAACGGGAACTCGGGCGTGTGCACGCCAATGACGACGAGCCCTTGTTGGTACTTCTGCGCCCACGCGCGAACGTATGGAAGCGTGCGTAGCCAGTTGATGCAGGTGTAGGTCCAGAAATCGACGAGCACGACTTTCCCGGCAAGGCTGGATGCCGTCAGGCGTGGCGAATCGAGCCACTCCGGCGCATTGGCGATCGCGCGCCAGTTCGCGTGGTACGCGTTGGATTCGCCTGCAGCGTGCCGAAGATCCTAAGCCGGGCGGCAGCCATCGTCAATGCGCCCGTCCGGAGAAAGCGCCGGCGGTCATGGTGGATTGACTTCAGCCACATCGGTCACAGGAGCGCATGAAACCAGACGCGCGGCCCCGGATCTATCAGACGAAGGTATCGACGACACCTTCGTATTGGTCCGGGCGAACCCGATACCAAAGTCTGATGGACGAGCGGACCGCGGGCGAGCATCCTCTGTGGCGCCGCTTTGCATGCGGGGACACCGAGGGTAGAGTCGTGCGCCGGCTCCGAGAAGTAGAGACTCGACGAGCAAGGAGGATTCATGTCCACGATCCGTTTCCACCAGACCACCACCTCGACGCCCGAGCAGTTCATCGCCGCGCTCACCGACTTCGGGCCAGGCCGCTCGAAGCTCTTTGGCAACAGCGCCGATGAGTACCTCAAGGTGCACCGCCGGGGACCCTCGGAGGCCGACGTCACGGAAGGCTCGGGCGGCATCTGGGAGCGCCTGCACTACGACTGGTCCGATCCCAACCGCGTCGTCATGACGACCACCGACTCCAACCTGTGGGGAGGCGCCTCCGGCCACACCTACACCTTCACGCGGCGGCCCGACGGGAGGACCGACCTCGACGCCGTCGTGGTACGCGACGGCAAGAACCTCAAAGGACGGATGCTCGGCCTCGTGCTCGGAAGCATCGGCAAGCGCGTGTTGGCAAAGGCGTTTGAAAACACCGTCAAAGCGATTGAAGCGCGGAACGACGGAGCAGGAGCTGGCGGGGTCGCCTTCCGATCGGAAGGCGACCGTCTCGACATCGAGCGGGGCTGACCTGAGTGCTGTGAAGAGGTGATCGAGATGCGAACTATGCTTCGCGTCAACAACACGACCCACGAACTCTCGGTCGACTCGCGCCTCACGCTGCTGGACGCGCTCCGCGACGTGCTCGGTCTGACCGGCACGAAGAAGGGGTGCGATCAGGGCGCGTGCGGCGCGTGCACCGTCATCATCGACGGCCAGCGTGTCTTGTCCTGTCTGACGCTTGCGGCGGCGTGCGACGGCCAGCACGTCGTCACCATCGAAGGGCTCGCCACAGGCGGCGAACTCCACCCGATGCAAGCCGCATTCCTGCACTGCGATGGCTTTCAGTGCGGCTACTGCACGCCTGGGCAGATCCTCTCGGCCGTCTGCGCCGTTCAGGAGGTGCACGCGGGCGTGCCCAGTCACGTCACGCGAGACGTTCGACAAACGGTCGACGGCGCGACGCTGACCGACGAGGAGATCCGCGAGCGGATGAGCGGCAATCTGTGTCGCTGTGCCGCCTACGCGAACATCGTTGCCGCCGTGAGGCAGGTGCTCGCGAACGAGGTGCGGGTCATGAAGGCCTTCACCTTTCAGCGGGTGGCTGCCGCGGACGGATGCGGCGAGCGCCGTGGCCGCTCGTCCTGGCGCGATGTTCCTTGCTGGTGGGACGACGCTCGTCGATCTGATGAAGGTCGACGTGCTCACGCCAGACACCGTTGTCGGTGTTCGGCCTCTCGGCATGTCTAGCATCGACGTATCGGATGACGCGATCGCCGATCGGCGCGACGGTCACCAACAGTCAACTGGCGTGGCACCCGGTCGTGCGTGATCGCTACCCGGTGCTGTCGGAAGCGATCCTCTCGGGCGCCACCACACAGATCCGCAACATGGCGACCGTGGCCGGCAACATCCTGCAGCGGACGCGCTGCTCGTATTTCAGAGATGTTCACGCGTCGTGCAACCGGAGACAGCCGGGCTCCGGCTGCGACGCGCTCGACGGCTTCAACCGCGGACACGCCGTGCTGGGCGTCAGCGAACACTGCATTGCCACGCATCCATCCGACATGTGCGTGGCGCTGGTCGGTTCTCGATGCCGACGTTCACACGGTGCGGGCCGATGGCACCACGCGTTCGATTCCGTTCGCCGAGTTCCACCGAGCTCCGGGCGACACTCCGCATGTCGAAGTCGCGCTGGAGCACGGTGAACTGATCACCCACATTGCCATTCCACACCTGCCGGCGGCCGGCGCTCGCACTATCTCAAGGTGCAGGGACCGGACGAGCTACGAATTCGCGCTCGCATCGGCGGCCGTCGTCCTCGATCTCGACGGCGACACGATCCGAGCCGCGAGGCTTGGGTTGGGCGGGATCGCGACGAAGCCATGGCGAGCGCTCGACGCCGAGCACTTCCTGACCGGCCGCCAGGCGAGTGACGAAACGTTTCGCGAAGCGGCCGAGATCGCGCTGGCCGGAGCGATCGCGGAGCGAACACAACCAGTTCAAGATCGAGCTGGCGAAGCGCACCATCGTGCGGGCATTCGCCACCGCGAGAGACGCGAACCTATGAGCACAACAACCACGGGTGGCGTCGTCGGCACTCCTCGGGATCGCGTCGACGGGCGGCTCAAGGTAATGGGCGCCGCCACTTATCCGATCGATGTGACCCTTCCCGGCGTCGCCTACGCCGTTCTGGTGGGAAGCACCGTGACGAGCGGGCGAATCCGTCACATCGCGGTGGAAGCGGCCCAACGCGCACCGGGAGTCCTGGCCGTCATCACGCACGGCAATGCGCCCCCGCTGGCGCGTGGGCCAGCGACGGAAATCGGCCCGCAGCCGTTGCCGCCATTCCAAAGCGACGACGTGCTGCACTACGGCCAGCACGTCGCGATGGTCGTCGCCGAAACCAGGGAAGAAGCGAATGCGGCAGCGGCGCTGATCGAGGTCACGTATGAGCGCGACACGCCGGTGCTCTCGTTCGACGACCCGCGCGCATCTCGCGTCTTCCATCCATGGACTCCCGATTGCGAGCGTGGGGACGTGCCACGGCGCTTTGGCGGCAGCCGACGTCCAAGTCAGCCAGACCTACACGGACGACCGACAACACCAACAACCCGATTGGCCTGTTTGCCACGGTCGCGGCGTGGGACGGCGACGCGCTCACGGTCCATGACACGACGCAGTATCCGCATGCCGTGCGCGACACGCTGGCGGCCGCGTTCGGCATCGATCCGGCCGGCGTGCGTGTGCTGGCGCCGTTCGTGGGTGGCGCGTTCGGCGCAGGGCTGCGCGCCTGGCCGCATGTGACGCTCGCGGCGCTTGCCGCGCGGGTCACGAGGCGGCCGGTGAAGCTGGTGCTGACGCGCGCCCAGATGTTCACCTCGGTCGGCCATCGGCCGAACACGATCCAGCAGTTGTCCATCGGGGCGAGCCGGGGCGGACAGCTCACCGCCATTGAACATGTCTCGACCTCGTCGATCGGCATGGCGGACGAGCTGATCAACCTGATCACGCACGGAACCCTCCACGCATACGCGTGCCCGAATGTTTCGACTCGCGCGACCCAGATTCGCCGGAGTATCCCTATCACCTGGCTGGATGCGTGCACCCGGAGAAGCCGAAGGCTCGTTCGCCATGGAGTCGGCCATCGACGAGCTTTCGTACGCCCTGGGCATCGATCCCATCGGGTTGCGTGTGAAGAATCACGCGCACGTGCATCCGAATTCTGGCCTGCCCTGGTCGAGCAACGCGCTCCTCGACTGCTATCGACAGGGCGCCGAGCGCTTCGGTTGGTCGGCGCGCATCCACAGCCGCGGTCGATGCGCAACGGGCGACAGCTTGTCGGATACGGCATGGCACGAGGCGCCCTGGGCGCCTATCAACCCGCCATGCAAAGCCATTGCATCCGATACGGCGAGATGGAACGGCCTTCGTGCGCAGCGGCGCGACCGATATCGGTCCGGGCCCTACACCGTGATGACGATGCTCGCGGCGGATTGTCTTGGCGTGCCCGATCGAGCGCGTGCGGTTCGGTCTCGGTGACAGCGCCATGCCAAGGGCGCCGCAGGAAGGTGGATCCGGTCTGACGGGCGCACTCGGCAACGCCGTCCACGCAACCTGCGTCAGTCTGGTCCGCGCTTTCGTGAATCTTGTCGGTGACGACGAACGCTCGCCGCTCAAAGGGTGCCATTTGGAAGGAATCACGGTTCGCGACGGAGGCATTCGGATCACCGACGATCCGGCGCGCTTCGAAACATACGCCGACATCCTCACCCGGCATGGTCTGGACGAGCTGACGATTGAGGGCGAGAGCGCGCCGCCGGGCGAGACCTCGTCGGCCACGCATGATCGTCCAGGCCGGGCGCTTCATCCCTTACACAGCGCCGTCAACGGGCACCCGTGCGCACGCCGGTGGATATGCCGCGCACTTCGTCGAGGTCCACGTCGATCCGGATCTCGGAACGATCCGCGTCGCTCGACTCGTGTCTGCCGTCGACGGTGGCAGGATTCTCAACCCGAAGACGGCCCGCAGTCAGATCATCGGAGGTATGGCCATGGGAATCGGCATGGCGCTGCTGGAGGAAACTGCGGCGGACCGTACCGGCCGTCTCATGACCACGTCGCTCGCCGGAATACGTGGTGCCGGTGAACGCAGACGTGCGCGATGTGGACGTGCTGTTCGTCGGAGAACCTGACTCGATGACCCCGCTTGGAACAAAGGGCGTCGGGGAGCTCGCCATCACCGGAATGGCCGCTGCGATCGCAAACGCGGTCTATCACGCGACGGGCACGCGGGTCCGCTCGTTGCCGATCTCGATCGAGAAAGTGCTCGGACACGAGTCCTCCAGCCTCCGCAACAGCTCGCCGGTCGCCGCGATCGCCGGAGCGTAAGGGATGCCGCCTTGAGCGCGGGGCCGCATCGCGCGTCGGCCTACTCGGGAGAACGTCTCGATGATCGCCTCGGCGACCGCGTCGGCGTTCTCGTCGAGCACGAATGACCGCCGTCGAAGTGGCGCAGGTCGGCCGCCGGCACAGCCTGCGTCTTGAAGTGCATAAAGCTCTTTCCTCAGTGGGCGCGAACAACACCTTCGACAGGCGAGCGTATCCACGCAGATGGACTCGCGGCGGGCGGTCGGCGGACTTCAGTGTTTCGGCGCAGCTCGCAGACCGAGGGCCGCGGCCATCGTCACCAGGTCGGGAAGCGAGTCGGCCTTCATCTTCCGCATCACCTGACCGCGGTGCGCCTTCACGGTGATCTCGCTGATGCCGAGTTCGCCACCGACCTGCTTGTTCAGCAGTCCCGAGACGACCAGTGCCCATCACTTCGCGTTCGCGCGACGTCAGTGATTCATAGCGCGCCTTCAACGACTCTGTCTCGGCGTGCAGTCGGAGTGCGACGCGACTGCGCGCAATGGCGCCGCGAACCGCGTCCAGCAGCACATCGTCGTTGAACGGCTTGGTCAGAAACTCGACTGCGCCGGCTTTCATCGCCTTTGACGCTCGTCGGCACGTCACCGTAGCCGGTGATGAA
>ERZ1370068.6328-contig-5317_pt1 | contig 40888 bp, 58 predicted proteins | sample MGYA00561227_ERZ1370068 | MGnify/ENA primary metagenome ERZ1370068 (study PRJEB38410, sample SAMEA6850437) | metagenome | study: Metagenomic assessment of the ecological functions of the soil: analysis of the soil microbiota associated with the... | reverse complement strand
GGTGTACTTCGTTCAGTTACGTATTGCTGCCCTCCCACTGAACCAAGATGCTGATCAAACCGGCTGAAGTAGAGATGAAGAAAACCCCCCAATTCTTGTTCAATCCCAAACAACCGCTTTCGAAATCCTTTTCGTTGAACTTTGAGTTAAAGATACTAAAGCCATCAAACTTTGCTTTTATAATCGGCGGCGGCCTTGTATTATAACCATCGATTCCCAGGTAAGGCCGTTCTTCGTTGCCGCCAAGATCTGCATGAAGCTACGCCGCCGGTTATTCGTTTGATAACCGACAGTACGTGCCCCGTTATATGCCTACGGTCACAATTGAGTGATATTTAATACTCCAGCCAATGCATCGCTACCGTAGGTAGTGAGGCGGGACACTTTTTAATATCTCAACCTTATTTACATTTAATTCATCAATTTCAATCCATGTTCATCTCCCATTGCTGACCTTCCTGTTTGACACCATCGTTTAATATGGCGAGCCACGATTATACCCCCCAGGCCCCGGATAAGGGGCTTTGAGATTGCAGGACCTGTAGTAACCTGCGTAACCCCAGGAACGTTACTCAAGGTTATCGTAGAATTCGTTGAAACATTTCTGAATAGATCGTCTTTTTTGACAACGGTTACGGGAATGGGGAGTTCTTTTTTATTGATGTCGCGGAAGAGATTCCCATTACTGTGCACCGCCTGGTTCTCGACATACGGGCGCGTAAGTGAAAAAAAGAGCTGACGGTATGACAAATTCGACAATCGATGCATGCGAGAGATAACTGATAACAATTTTTCACTGTGGCATGTTTACCGAATTTTGAAATATCCTTTTTTGCGTCTGATAGCGTTCCTTTTCTCAAGTCAGGGAAAATGAACGGAAGCCCCTCCAATGGTTGGCCTGAAGTTGCATCGAGTACTTTGCCGGAAAATATGATATTGATCGAAGTTCTCGAGGAGGCTCTGTGCCGAGGGCTTCCCGTAGAGGGAAGGATAATAACACAAACCGCCAAAACAAAGTTAAATATTGTTTTCACTATTGTTGAATTTTAGCATCATTACCGATGCTCCGGCATCAACAATGAATTAATTAATAGGTATGATCACGAAAGGAAAAGGACTGAGAATTCGTCCTATAGAAATGCTCATTTGACGTGGGAGAAGGCGGACCGCGAAGGGAATAAAAATAAACGCTAGCAGAGTAGTTGCTGAGGAAGGTAATAGTTGTTATAACACGCATAAATCTACAACCGGCTCCAGTGCGTAGAAACCAGGAGGGTCGATGATAAGGGAGCTTTACGGAGTTAGTCGTGCCAGTTACATTGAAGGGTTATTTTTGGATGGGTGCAGATTTGCTATGCCACTAACCTTGTTGTAATCGTGCTTATGTTTTTGTAATAATGTCATGGAAGACTTGTTTCAATTTGATACTTATAGCAAAAGCAAGAGCATGGCTCCCGCGGTAAATTCTTACCAAAGAAGCGATTGTTGGGGCATTATTTGCTACAGCATTTGCAAACTTTGCTTTGTTTGTTTGAAGTGACCATATTAATTTTCTTAATAAAGAAATCCCTGCTAAATGAAGTTAAGCTGGCGAGGCAATCTTCAATGAGGTGCCATGAGACCTTTCAGCCCCCTTGTTGTGATCTACGGTTCATAAACAGTCTCGCACAAATCACGTAATAGGGTTCTGAATGGTACTTGTTTTTCCTTCACTGTTCGTGACGGTGGGAGGGGTTACTGTGAGCTGTGGTACGGCCAAGGTCAGTGCGCGGTTGGGACCTTCTCAGTAGACGTTCCATTGCCAAAATCCCATAGGTAGGAATCTCCATTTTGGGAATCATTTTCAAAATATCATTTTCTTTCCTTCCAGAACACTGTTAGTTCCTGTTTCTGTGTTGGTGATTTTGAGAGCAGATACGTGTACCTTGCATATCTGGTGTGCTCTCTTGTTTTTGACGAAACGTGGATTATGACAGCTGCAGGCACCATTTGGCAAAGATATTTCATGTCATAATATTTTTATCCAAGGTTCAATTTTTTATTATTCGCTCCAAATTTTGATTGGTTTCTTCGAGTTTCGGATCGCAAATATGAAATTGAGTTTCATCTTTTTCTGTGAAATTTGATATTGGTGTCATTTTTTGGCTCGGGCGGGCAACATCGAATGTGGTCGGCAATATGAGGTATTAACGGGAGTGGGAGTTGTTTAGTCGATCTTTATCGCCTGCGTCTTTCCCCGACCGGGAATAGCTTCGTCTGCAGTTTTGCTCGGGTGTATTTCGCCACGATCGCCGTGATGACTTTTTATTTGTTGTACAAACGATTTTGTTTTTGAGTAAGCTCGCGCAAATAAAAACCAGGCCATATTCGCCTTCTCTTCCTCTCGGACCAATCGTATCGGCTTGTATTTTTAGTCTTGTATTTTTTTCAAACGAGAGCGGACTGAGGCAAGTCATGATGGGTTTGTTATTTAGGAACATAAGCGCCATAACTGATAAATCTTGCTACAATGAGATACTCTTTCCTTTTGTTCTTTCTGGACTTGAAGCAAAAGGAAAAAGAGCTAACATTGCTACTATTATGGTTAAGCGGCTTATCTATACATATTCAGGATGATCAATTGCTACTTAGTTGTGTCTGACTGAAAGATTATACAAATTTAACTATTCGGGGCGAGTGGGGGAAGCTGGCAGTAAGTGGGGCTAGTTCGACCTCACCCTCCAGCTCCCAAAGGAGAGGAGGTTCCTTCATTAATCGTCATCTGTTATCACGACAATCTCATGTTCTCAATTCAACAAGCAAATTCTTCGGGTGATCGTCCTCTCGAGTGACGGGTAGGCCGGGTTTATAATAAAAATCCCGCGCCTGGGCGCGGGGACGTTCATTTTTCAGGGAAGCCTTATATATGCGCTCCAATCTTTTTCGACAAAGTTTCCTTTTGGTTGGGCTCCTACCAACTTATCAACCACCTTACCACCTTTGATAAAGAGGATAGCCGGAATTGAGGTGATACCGTAGCTCATCGATACCTGGGGGTTGTTATCCACGTTCACCTTACCTACGTTTCATTTTTCCATCATATTCCTTTGAAAGTTCTTCGATCACCGGCCCGATCGCACGGCAGGGACCACACCATTCTGCCCAAAAATCGACTATAGTTGAGTTTATCAGAAGCCAGTACATCTGACTGAAAGTTAGCATCATTGAATTCTTTGCCATTGTTTTATTTTTTAAGTGTTTTTATGCCTGATGGACTGCAAATTTAATTCCGATACGCTATAACACACAAAGCTGGCTGAAAGTTGTGTAAAACTTGTCACTCTGCCAGTCGCCGGTTCCAGGTTGCCAGTTCCAGGTTACCAGTTACCGGTTGCAAGGTACTGGTCTCTAGTATCCAGCATCTGGCATCCAGCAACCTTCATTTATCAATTCGTTTGACACGTCCAGCTCAGGTTTTCCTCGAAATACCTATCATCTCCTCGTTCATTTCAAAACCTTTGCAGCCATCAAATGGAGCTTCATATTGCTCTTCGGCTCGGCCAGGATAAGACTTCAATGTCGCCTGAGCCAAGATGATACCTCAGGGTGTTTTCAAGGAAACTGATCATATCCTTGTTGATGTTTTGAGGATTAACCTCAATTGATACCTGTTTGGTGAGATTCTTTTCATCGTCTCAGCGAGCGTCACATTCACCATCTTGAAATCCTGCCTCTTCCCTATTGAATCTTTGCTTGAAATATCCGGTGATCAAAACGGTACTTCCCTGCTGGAGAAATGGAGAGAATTTTAAATAATCTTCACTGAACAGGGACTATCTGTTTTGCCGGAATAATCTTCTACTACAAAGCTGCCATATTTATTCCCACTGCGCGCAACTTGTGTTGTGCGTCAGCAATCAATCCAATTATCCTGGAACATCCTGATTGGGATTGGACTGCATGTGTGAATATGATTCTTTGAATTCGTTGAAATCAGCAACCGGAGTCACTCCATAATGCCTCATTTCAAATTTGTAATGATCGAGCGGATGTCCACTCAGGAACATACCCACGTCACCTCTTTTTCATGATTCAGTTGCTCCATCAAAGACCACTGCTCGCATTCCGGTAACCGGGGAGGTGGTATCTCCATGCTTATCAGGCAGGTCGCCAAACAAGGTATTGGAAGTTGTTGCATTTTGTGTTCGGATCACCTGACCGTAGCGTGATGATCCTTTCCAAACCAGTGACCGTTCTCATCAGCCGGCATGATGGAAGAACTGTGCACGGTAGGTGTTCGGGAAAACAATCGAATGCACCCGGCGTAAGCAAGGCTCTCCATTGTCTTTTTTATTCACCGTCCTTTGGTTGACACGCTTTGACAAGATCAAACACGTGTTTATGAATGCGCCGCCTTTTTCCTTTCTTCAATGATACTCTCCACGGCAGCTTCGCCAACACCTTTCAAACCGCCGAGACCAAAACGTATCTCGCCTTTTGATTTACCGCAAATCCTTTCAATGATTCATTGATATCGGGTCCAAGCACTTTTATGCCCATCCGCTTACATTCTTCCATGAAGAATGTGATCTTGTCGATGCTGCCGGCGTTGTTTAACACTGCGGCCATGTATTCACGCCGGGTAATGCGATTTCAGATAGGCTGTTTGATAGGCAACATATGCATAACAGGTAGAATGTGATTTATTAAAGGCGTATTGTGCAAATGCTTCCCAGTCGGTCCAGATCTTTTCCAGTGTCTCAGCTGGCAATGATCTTTTCCGTTGCACCTTCAATAAACTGCGCTTTCATTTTATCCAGCACCGATTTCTGTTTTTTACCCATTGCCTTACGCAATACATCCGCATCACCTTTACTAAAGCCTGCCAGTTTTTGCGCAAGCAACATCACCTGTTCCTGGTAAACTGTAATACCATAAGTCTCTTTCAGGATATTCTTCCATTTCCGGGAGATCATATGCAATCGGCTTCGCGTCCATGCTTGCGTGTCAATATAATTCGGGAATATAGGCCATCGGACCAGGACGATACAAGGCGTTCATCGCGATAAGATCACCAAACTTATCCGGCTTTAATTCACGCAGGTATTTTTGCATGCCCGGGACTTTCAAACTGGAACGTTCCGATCGGTATCGCCATGCTGATATAGCTCGAAATGTTTTTTTATCATCAAGCGGAATCTCATCAATATCGATCGCTATCCCATGATTTTGCTTTGATCAGTTCCAGCGCAGTTCTTAATAATGGTCAGTGTTTTTAATCCCAAGAAAATCCATTTTAATAACGCCTGCTTCTTCAATCACATTGCCTTCAATCTGTGTCACCCACAGATTCAGAATCTTTGCGAAGTGGCAACAGGTAATAACTCTAGTAAGGTCTTTTGGTGCAATGATGATACCGGCCGCATGAATACCTGTATTGCGTACAGAACCTTCCAGATCTCTGCTTCATGCAGATACTCTGCCTGCAATGTATCTTCCTGCTTATAGATTTCTCTGCAGCTTTTTACATTTTCCATATCATCAGCCTAGCACTTTCTTTTTCTTCCAGGGACTTTTCGTCACCTTCCTTCGCTCTTCAGCGGAGCATGCAACAGCTCTTCCCAATTCAATCCCGGCCTGTCAGGAACCAATTTAGTCAGCGCATTGCATTCAGGCAATGGAAGATCCATTACCCGTGCCACATCCTTGATACTCATCTTGGCGGCCATCGTACCATAAGTAATGATCTGCGCCACCTGGTTCTTGCCATATTTCTCCACTACATAATCAATCACCTTTTGTCTTCCCTCATCATCAAAATCCGTATCGATATCAGGCATCGATTTACGATCAGGATTCAGGAATCTTTCAAACAGTAAATTGTATTTGATGGGATCAATATTGGTAATGCCAATGCAATAAGCCACCACGACTCCCGCTGCAGAACCACGGCCGGGGCCAACAAATACACCCATATCTCTGCCGGCTTTAATAAAATCGCTTACAATCAGAAAGTAGCCTGCAAAGCCCATCGTCTTAATGGTGAATCAATTCAAAACGGATCCGTTCATCGATCTCCGGTGAGTGATTTCGCTATACCGTTGTTTCGCCCCTTCCCATGTAATATGCTCAAGGTATTCATCCTGTGATGAAAATTCTTTAGGCACCAGGAAGAAGGGCAAGTAGGATATCTCTTTTCAGATTCAAGCAGGTCGATCTTATCAACAATTTCATTGGTGTTGTCAATCGCTTCGGGCAGATCACTGAAAACCTTGCTCATTTCCTCCGTTGTCTTGAAATAAAACTGGTCGTTTGGAAATGCAAAACGTTTATCCTTTACGTATACATCATCATCGGTAAACTCACGAAGGGCAGGAGTAGCCTAGTTTTTCGCCTGTATTGATGCAAAGCAGAATATCATGGGCATTGAAATCATGTCTGGTCCACATAATGTGAATCATTGCTGGCAATGACTTTTACATTATATTTTTTTGCAAACTTTAGCAATACTTCGTTCACTTTATCCTGCTCGGCTATGCCATGCCGTTGTAATTCCACATAATAATCTTCCTGGAAAATATTCAGCCACCATTTGAATTCATTCTCACCCTCTTCTTCACCCTTTTTAAAATAGCCTGTGGTACCATGGCACCCAGACAACAGGTGGTTGCGATCAGTCCTTCATGATGACTGAAGAATCAGTTCCTTGTCGATCCGGGGATACTTGCTATACATACCTTCGATAAATCCGAGTGAAGTAAGTTTTACGAGATTGCGATAGCCCTCATCATTTTTTGCCAGCAATATCTGGTGATGACGTGGATCTTTCTGTTCCTTTGGTAAATGTTTTCTGATGACGGTTCGGCAGTAATATAAAATTCACAGCCTACGATCGGTTTTACTTTTCAGCTTGCCATTTTCGTCTTTATGTTTATAAGCTTCTGCCACAAATTCAAAGACGCCGAACATATTTCCATGATCACTGATGGCCAGTGCAGGCATGCCATCCGCGATCGCTTTTTGTATAAGTTTCTGAATGGAAGCGGCTCCATCAAGCAAGAGAGAATTGAGTGTGTACGTGAAGATGAGAGAATTTCATAATGGAGGTGCAAGTTGCGTGAAGAGTGGATAAGACATAAGGGAAGGCAGAGGGGAAAATGAACAGACTTCTTTAAAACTTATTGTTAACAAAACGGGTTGCAGGTGGTGAGTAGTGAGCAGTGAATAATCAATAATGCTTTATGCTTTTCTGAAGCTAAACACACTGATCGTCCCATAAGTGTAACTTCACAAGCCCAGGCCTCCAGCTTTTCATCCAAGTCTTCATACAGATCCAACGCTTCGACAGGATGACCTTTGCAGGGAAGTGAGTTGATCTTGGTAAGGAAACCGTCTTCGTTTATCTTTTAAACGCTTGCATCAACGGTGTCACTGCTGTAACAGGTGGCAAATAAAAGATTTCTGATTCTTTGAGTAAGATGATCGTCCGCTGGCTTTCCATGGGTGCCTGGCGGTGAAAATGGTATTACCGGTGGCAGCATCGAGGCGAGGCTGTTTTGCCTGATGAGTTATAAGAAACAAAAGCCCCGGCCGCCCATGTATCCATCACGATATGACGGGGATTGGTGCCGACATTAATGGCCGGTGTCCCTCTTCCGTAGCCTGTCATTATTGATTACGGCTAAACTGGCTCCGCCCATTGATCGCCACGTACGATCTTTTTATTCTTATCGTCTACCACTATTCCGCGGGGAATAGCGGAAACGCGGAGTGTGCTGACAAGTTTTGCAAATGGATAGCGATCCTTATTCATCTCAAGTACGCTGACTGTGTACGAGTGCCAGTTACTTACAAGCAGGTACCGGCTATCTGCCGTCTTTGAAATTATTTTTGGCGTTCTTCCCGTCTTAATAAGAGGCACCATAAATGAGTCCCTATCAATCCTGCCGGGGTAAACAACTGTGATTTTTTTTGCGGTGCTGTCTTCGAGTGTGTTCATTTGTCTTCCAATTTGCAGAAGTGATTTTGTGATTAGAACTTATTGGATCCAGCCAAATAGGGACAATACCGCCTGCATTGTGCAACGATACCCAGAGAATTTTATCATTATGACTGAGACAGGCTTCGACGGGTTTTTCCTGCAGCGAGGGAATAATCGTATCTTTTCATAATCCCAGCCCATTCTCTTTCGTTGGTTTGAATTTGAATTGTCTCATTACTTTCAGGGATACTAGGTCAAATTCATAAACGCTGAGCCCTTCCAGATTCATCGCGTAGAGCTTGGATCCATTACTGTTGAATAAAACAGATTTTGTTCAGGGGCTGCTCTCAGCAATTCCAACCGTGTCATATTCAAGTGTTGAATATGGTCGTGGTTGATGAATGGAATCGTCAGGTAGTACATGACCGGGGCTGTGGTTGCACTCGCAATGAGGCTAGGGACGGGGCTTTCAACGCTCCGCGCATTTTGACATTCGACAAAAATTAGTAATATTCCGATATATAGGAGTGACGACCGCATGACTTTATAGAGGAACAATATACCTAAATCTGCCCCGGCCGAAATGTGTGATCCGCTTGGTAAAAATAACTTTTGGTTAAGACATTTGATTGCAATCGGTTACCGGGAATGCAATTTAAAAATGAAAATTTCGTTGAAGATTAGTCTTATTGACGATAATAAACTATATTTTTGCAATCCGTCAGGGTGTGAGCAGACCCTGGAGTGTTAAATCAGCCCCATGATCAGAAACTTCTTAGTTGCTTCATTAATGATTTTGATGGCAAGCTGCTCAAGCACCAGGCCCGTGAATTCTTCTGCCACTAAGAAGCCTTCTTCAAAAATGTAACTGTTTCCAGGCCAGCTGAGACTAAAGGAAAAATGATATTAAGTTCCTCGATCAAATTACTTCTGACCCCAAATTAGCCGCACAACACTACCTGATGCAAAGACAGAGCAAAAGGACCTGCTCCGTCAGTGACTCCCTCCAAAGGTCAAGCTAATATCGTCAATGGGGATGGAATGGCTTTAAGAGCAAAAATATGCCAGTTTATTGGGTAAAGACGCCGAGCAACTCGACAATATTGACCTGCTGAAAAGCGTGGATGAATGGTATGGCACAAATATAAAATGGGTGGTTGCAGCAAAACGGGAGTGGATTGTTCTGCGTTTGTTCAAGCCGTATATCTATCCGCCTTTGGCCTAACCGTTCCCCGCACTGCCTTCGCGAACAATTCAAAGTGGCTTATCATATTTCTGCTACCGAAATGAAAGAAGGAGATCTTGTTTTCTTCAATACCACCGGTGGCGTATCTCATGTTGGCATTTATATGGGCAATAATAAGTTTGTTCATGCATCGGTAGCCAGGGGAGTCACGGTGAGTGACCTGTTCGACCCCTATTATCTCAAACGCTTTCTCGGCATAGGGAGAGTTGATAAGGCTACTGGCACCCGTTAATCAGACTTTCCTTTTAATCTTTTCCGAATGGTTTGTAACACTGGCTTTACGTCGGGTGAAAGTTTCATTGACAGAACCGCCGTTGCATACAGTATGATAAAAGCAAGACTTCTCACGATCAATCCGCCAAATCCATGCACATCACGAAAGAGAAAATAACAAACCGCGTAACAGGCAGCAGCCAGCATAATTGCGTACAAGGGAATGAACGGTAAAGGAAAAAGCCGGAATTTTTCCACAGAAAATAATTCAGAACCAAGTTGTAAATACTTGTGGACACGAGCGCAGCTATCGCCGGTCCCGCAATATCATACTGCTTCGTAAGTATGTACGTAAGGGGGCAATATCAGGACCAATAGTATCACCCCACTCACCAGTTCAAGGATTTCCAATATACCGACGTCGCGATAATCTGTGCATTGACACCGGTGCCCTGGTCGACGATTCGGCAGGAGACCTAGAAAAACAAAGGCATTGAAGCCGATAAGATAACTTTCCTTTAGACCAAAGGTGACAACCTGGCTTCCCGGTAGTTCAGGGCGATGAGTACGAAAAGCCCAGCGGCGAAGATCAGCATGTTGATCGATGATCGCTGATAAACTCTTTGCAATAAACCCATATTCTTTTCTTTCCACGCTCTCGATAAAGGAGCCACAGAAGCCGTCACAATTCCCGTTGTGGGGCCTGGATCACGCTTGTCATGATCTGCGCCAGTCCATATATCCCCGCCTTGTTTAACCCATCATCCAACAATGAAGCGATGACCAGGGAATCGAAGACCTGTGATAGGGTAAAGATGATAACGCCAGAATAAGCGAATGAGCGCAGAGACTTGCGATCTTTTAAAGAAACGCCGGCTTACCTTGCTGGGTGAAAAAGTAAAATGGATCTTTCTTGTAATGATAAGATAGAGAAACAGGGTCAGGGCAATACAGGGGTAGGTAAAAGAATACAGTTTAATCATACCGTCAAAATCGAGGATCTTGACAATAAACAAAATGATCAATAGGGTAGTTAGCAACCGCCACTGAACCTCTCTTTAGAAAATTGGCAAATATCGATTTGCCAATGCTCCAGGCATAAGCTTCCAAAATCGTGAAGATGGTAAGTCAAAGCCAAGGACAAATATCCAGTTGTAATATTGGACCAGCTGCGGCGAATTTTGGCTGAATTTCCGGATGATAACGTGCTTCAGGACAATGCCCGCAACGATCACGAGCATAAAACCAATAGTACCAACAAGCAGTGCCCACGTCATCATATCATTTTTCGGGGAGGCACATGATCATGATAATAGGGATAGTATCTTTAGAATGTATGCCGGCATGGCCATGGCTGCAAATGCCATCATCATAGCTGCGATTGCAACAAATATGCTCGTGAGCCCGTATTGCTCGCCCGTAAAAGACCTTGCTTTGTAAAAATAAGTGTTCAGGAGCCCAATAGCAAAGCCGATGTAGATGACTACCGATGAAATAATGCTTTGCTTGCGAATGAGTGCTCATATCGTGAATCGTGAATCGTGAATGGTGAATGGTCAATGGTGAGCGACTAGCATCTAGTATCAGCATCCAGCATCCAGCATCTGGCATCTAGTATCCAGCATCTGGCATCCAGCGCATCCACTCAATCCCTTTTTAAGGTTAATATAAGAAAGTTTTTGTCGACGGGAAGTTCAGAAGGCACGCTGCCCAGGATAAGTAATGTCGTCTTAAAATCTTTGCCGGGCGTGAGAGCCATATTGGTTTGTTGTCGGCCACGATCCTGACGGGCGTTGCAGAAACCATCGATCCCGTATTGTTCATTTATATTTCACATTATAGCCGTCCGCGGCGGCGTTCCTGGTCAATTGATATTCGGTTCCGGAATTTTTGCTTAGTTCACGCAGATACTGATCAAATATTTTTCGAAGGATCCTTGCCCCGGATTTTGGCTGAAATAACTTTCTACCTGTTTTGAATCCAACTGTCTTATGATAAAAATCTTTGTTGAGCCCACGGAGAATCTGCCTGAATTTCTCATCGTTGTCGATAACCTGGCGGATGGTGTGGAGCATATTAGCTCTCTTTGGCATGCATGTCACTGCTGCTTCTTTATTTACACCGTAGGGACCGATCACAGGTCGGTCATTGTCGATATTACGGCGGAGGCCTTGTGTATATTCATCTCCCGCCTTTATTCCATACAAGCACTCCACAAAAAAGCGGCTCGGAATAATCGGTAAACCCTTCGTGAACCCACATATCAGCAATATCATTGCTCGTAATGTTGTTTCAAACCACTCGTGACCACTCTCATGAATAATAATAAGTCCCACTTCATCCCCCATCCCGTGGCCGATAAATCGGTGCCCGTATTGCCTCCGATATAGTATCCATTGACATAATGATTCCCATAAGCAGTGGCGCTTTGGTGCTCCATGCCAAGGTGAGAAGTTTCCACGAGTTTGTATCCATCTTCATAAAACGGGTAAGGGCCGAACCAGTATTCAAAACAATGGATCATGGGTTTTACATCCCGTCAAATTGTTTTCGCGCTTTCTCGAGGTTATAATCCATTACCCAGTAATTACAATCGAGTTTGCCTTTTTCACCCATCAGTGTGTCGCTGAAGTTTACATACTTACCGATATAGGGAATGATATCATAATTATTGATAGGATTCTTTACCTCCCATATCCACGTATTCGTGCCATCATTGTTGAAACTTTTTCTTTCATTCTTCCATTACCAACAGCCACCAACGAATCCACTACTGTGATATTCAAGGTGGCCCCATTATCAGGTTCATCACTTTGGTGGTCCTTGCAAGGGTACCATACACTGGCGCCGAGGCCCTGGCAGGCAACTGTCATCCACGGGCGGCCTTTTTCATCCTTGGTAAAGATCAGCCTCCATCCCAGGGCGCTCTTACTGCAACGCGGGGATTGCCATGATAGACGACGGTTAAAAGTATGCACACTATTTTGGGCCCGTAAGGCTGGAATATGCCAGCATTACCCTCGTTATAATAAGGCTTGGCGGGGTAGTTGATATACAATTTATCATCATAAAATAGCGTATCTATCTTCAAGGGCTGTTGCAGATCAATTTGCATATAATCAGACCGCTGGTCAGGCAGCACTTTATATTGAATGGTGGTGCGGCCAGTGATTGACTTTGCAGCTATAATTTGGCGTAACAGAGATCATAGTGCAATACGTCCCACCAGGCTCTTTCGGGTCCTATAGTTCCTCTCAACGTATCCTGGTGTGTATATTGTGCAGGCAAGAACTTATTGGCGAGCAAAAACAAGAATACAATGGCAGTCCTTAAAAAGTATTTCACATTGAATGTATTTGAATTGTAAATTTAATCGTTCGTTCTGAATATGTCTGTTAAAAGAGAACCCTGCCGTTTGTTATTTACCAGTTGCCGGCTATTGGTGACTGCCTATTGGCTGTTGGTCGCCGGTTGCTATCAGCAAAGGGACGAGCAATAAAAGATATTTCATTACAATGAGCCAACAGGTATTGCCTCGTTGGATCCTGCCTTTGCAAAGAATCAATCGGTCAGTGTGGCCGGTGCATCAATTATTCAACACACTGGTCGAAACAGATGATAGTCTTCACATCGTTCCTTCTCTGGCAAAGAGGTGGAACATTTCTGAAGACCGGCTCCGCTTTACGTTTTACCTGCGCAATGATGTGTTCTTCCACGACGATGACGTATTTGCCAATGGCAAAGGAAGAAGAATGACAGCAAAGATGTGGAGTATAGTTTGTACCGGATTATCGACAAACAAACGGCAAGTCCCGGTTCATGGATCTTCAATCGAAGGTAGATACATTGCAACCATTCAAAGCTATTGATGATACGACCTTCCAGGTTAAATTACTCGTCCCTATAATCCTATTCTTGGCATTCTTTCCATGCAGTATTGTTCGATTGTTCCTGAAGAGGCGGTAAAAAAATATGGAAATGATTTCCGGCGTCATCCAGTGGGCACCGGACCTTTTCAGTTCGTAGCCTGGGAAGAGGGGCAGGCCCTGGTGTTTAGAGAAAATGAGAGTTATTTTGAAAAAGATAGCACGGGTAATCGTTTGCCCTACCTGGATGGCATCCGGATCTCTTTTATGATAGCAAAGCCACGGAGTTTTTGTTATTCCGCGAAAGACAACTGGACTTTATCAATGATATAGATGCGTCATTCTAAAGATGAAGTATTGACAAAAACGGGAACCTTGCGAAAAGAATGGCAAGGGAAGATCGGGCTCGAGACAAGTCCTTATTTGAATACCGAATACCTCGGGATACTGGTCGATTCGACAAATGTCCTCGCTAAAGAATTCGCCCATGCGCTTGCAAAAGATACGACAGGCAATAAATTATGGATTCGATCGACGGAAGATGGTGCTCTATTTGCGGAACTCGTTAGGCACGGCGGCTGAATCGGGATTCGTTCCCATGGGTCTGCCATCATTCGACTCATCTGTTGTGAAGGGGTACCACTATGATCCTGCAAAGAGCAGGGGTCTGTTGGCAGAAGCCGGTTATCCTGATGGCAGGGGATTGCCACCGATTAAATTATTGACCATCGCGATCTATGGCGAGATGGGCAGTTGTATTGCCCGTCAATTGGAGGAGATAGGAGTGACAGTACAGGTAGAGATCGTTCAAAAATCCCTGCTGCTTGAAATGACGTCAAATTCGCGGGCGCTATTTTTCCGCGGTAGCTGGATAGCCGATTACCCGGATGCCGAAAATTACCCTGTCTGTATTCTATTCAAAGAGACCCGGCCCCTCCCAATTACACGCGCTATAAGAATCCACGGTTTGATGCTTTATTTGAGAAGGCGCTTACCGAAGACAACGATTCTCTCAGGTATAAGCTTTATCAACAGGCGGATCAACTGATGATGGATGACGCCCCGTCGTTCCCTTGTGGTACGATAAATCCGTCAGGCTTTTCAGACCAATGTGAAATCGTTTTTGCAAATGGCCTCAATTTATTAGAGCTGCGTAAAACCCGCATAGAAGACCGTAAATCCTGAAATTATTTTTTGGGCGTAACTGGCTGGCTGATATAAGATTGGCTAATTTTAGACCCTTTGAAACCCGCGCCCGGCTTGCATATTACGAAAACACTTCCTAATTTCAGGTTGGAATTCTCCTATTCTGTGACGTTGTTCTCCTGCTTTTGTTTAGTAATTTCTGTCCTTTATCTTATATGGGCCACATGGTTTCGGCGACTGGTTAGAATCGATCCTGAGTGAAGATCATTCACACTTGTCATTAGAAACTTTTAAATTAAACTCGGACTATGAAAATGAAAGGAACACATATTATCATCATAAGGATATTACTATTTGTGCTGATCAGCCTGTACGCTATCCTTGTTTTTGGCCAATCTCATTATTTAAGCGGGCGGCGTCCCCTGAACTTCTATCTTCTTCTTTTAGATGGACTGAAACGAATCCCAGTTCGAAAATAATCGTACTCGTTTGTGACTCGTGTTGATTCAAAATAGACATCGCCATTGTTATCAATGCTGGGGTCTGTGGGTAAGTTGTGCAGGCTCCCATTAAATAAGATCCTTTGATGATTGCACCCACTCGTCTCTGCTTATCCAACGGGGATCTCAACTCCGATGCCCGGGCCCCAGGTAAAAGCCCAATACCCTTACTGTTGTCGCCATTGACATATTGAGAACCGCCGAATCAGATTCTCTCGTTCGATGCTAACCGAAAGAAAAAAACAGGTTCGTACCAATTGTTGCTTCAACAAAAAACAATACAAAGGTCTTTCTTTCGGCTACAAGGTCAGTCTACGCCTTAAAAGCCAGGGATAAAACATTATTGCTTGCCGACACTTTGTAAGTATCGTAGAAGCCACCATAATACGAATCGAAATACCTTGTCCTGCTGCCGGTGACGGAGGTAAGCAATCTCTCCTCCAAGACTCAGCCGGACCATCATCTTTCAACCGATGAAGCACGTTGATCCTCATCCCAACTCCGACTTCGGAAATTCTGACTGGTATTCGCCCTGCGGAAACTAAGTTGAAAACCAGCGCCAATGGAGGTGCTTGTGCGCTGGCAGAAAACATGAACCCAATAGTAAGTAATACAATTAGTGAACTTCGCATGGATATCGCTTCGGCGATTAAAACTACTGCTGTTTTTTGAGTTTATCCTTAAATACTTTCCGGAATTTATCAACCTTGGGGCGTATTACGATCTTGCAATAAGGATTTGCATTCTCATTGTTGTCAAAATACTGCTGATGATAGTTTTCGGCCGGATAGAATTTTGTAAAGGGAGTTATCTCCGTCACTATGGGCTTGTCGAAGGCACCGCTCTTGTTCAATTCCTCTTTGTACTTCTCAGCCTTTTGTTTTTGCTCTTCATTATGATAAAAACACCGCTGCGGTATTGAGTTCCTATGTCATTGCCCTGGCGGTTCAGCGTTGTGGGATCATGCGTTTCCCAAAAAACTTCCAGCAATTCGTCGAAACTGATTTTTGGGATCATACACTATCTGTAAGGCTTCAGCATGACCAGTCTCGCCTGAACACACTTGTTTGTATGTTGGATTTTCAGTCTTTCCGCCGGTATAACCCGAGGTGCTGCTGATCACTCCTTCCAACTCTTCAAAGATTGCTTCGGTACACCAAAAACATCCATTGGCGAACGTGGCCGTATCAGTAGCAGTCGATGACAAATTGGTGTTCTTGGTGCTGGCTGTTGACGTATTATCCATATTGTTATTTTTTTTACTAGTTGATGATTGATTGCTTGCTGAATTCTGGGCACAGGAACTCAGGGTGGTAATGATAACTGCGAATACACTCAATGAAGGCCTCATAATGCGAATTTAAAATTTGTCGTAAAATTCGTGTAATTTAATCTGTGCAGCAAGATCTGATCCCCTGGTAGCAATAGAAAGGCCGAAGTTTTTGCCTTTATTAACAACTGTGTGCGTTCTTAACAAAGTCACGGTTTGAAAGTTCGAATCATCATTATGGATTTTTCGCCAGGGATGCATTTAGATCAGATTGCATGACATTGTTGTTTTTGTGTAAACATTCGTGTCCCGATAGCTATCGGGATGGGAACCTCCGTGCAACGAGTAGTTTCCCACAAAGTGCACAAAGAAATCACAAAGACCACGGGAATGTTTATCCGGCGATGAAGGGAATATCGATCTACGGGAAATAGCTGTGGTCTCCGCGTATTCATTGTGCACTTTGTGGGAAACCCTTTCGAAGAATAATGTCTCCCCACAAATACCTAGAATTCACAGACGGAGGCAAAAGGAAGGACTTTAATTTCCGGATTTCACAATCCTCTAACAAAAGATGCTTTGAATTATCTTTGTGAACTTTGAAAATCAGTAAGAGAAACAGTAATGAGAGTTTATCCGGATTCGGCCTACATTCAGCTTGAGTTTGAAAAAATAAAAAGCCTGCTCGCAGAGCATTGCCAGGCCGAGTATGCCCGCAACAAGGCGCAGCAATTGCGCATTCATACACAAAAAGAATTCATTGATACTGAGCTCAGGCAGAGTCACGAATACAGCCAGTTGATAAAGAACGGCATTTATTTTCCCAACGATTATGTGCTCAATCTTGCTGGTGAATTGAAGCTACTGGGAATCCCCGGCGCTGTATTAAATGGCGAGCAACTGATGCAGATAAGGAAGCTGGCAGAAAGCATGGAAAAGATCTTCCGCTGGTTTGACCATGAGCGCAGGACCGCGTATACTGCATTGGCGAGGCTGATCAGCGATACCTATTATGAAAAAGCCATCATGTCGATGATCGATGAAGTGCTGGACGAAGATGCCCAGGTGAAAGACAACGCGTCGGCCGAGCTGAAGTCTATCCGCAGTGATCTCTATCGCAAGAGGAATGAGCTGAGACGCTTGTTTGAAAAAATTGTTGCACGATTGAACAGGCAGGGCTACCTGGCGGAAGTGAAGAGAGTTTCATGAACGGGAGAAGGGTACTGGCCGTCTTTGCCGAGCAAAAGCGAACTGTAAAAAGGTATTTTGCATGGTGAGAGCGATAGCCGTAAAACGGCATTTGTGGAACCTGAGGGAGACCATTGAATTGAATAACCAGGTCTATGAACTCGAAAACGACGAACGCAAGGAAGTGTACCGGATATTGAGAGAACTCACGGCGAGGCTTTCGCTTTATGCTCCACTGCTTTCAACTTATCATACCATAATTGGCGAGTATGATTTTATAAGGGCCAAGGCAAGATTTGCTGCAGAAATCAATGGTGAGTTTCCTGCTGTGGTTGATAAGGCCCATATTCATTTAGTGGAGGCCTACCACCCATTACTCTATTTATACAATCAAAGAGGAAATAAGCCCACAATACCTGTAACTATTACGCTTGACGAAACGAAAAGAATACTCGTCATCAGCGGACCAAATGCCGGGGGAAAAACAGTGACCCTGAAAACAGTTGGTTTGTTGCAGATGATGCTTCAAAGTGGTTTGCTGGTGCCCGTACATCCTTCGTCCCGCTTTGGCATCTTCAAACAATTAATGATTCACATTGGGGATACACAAAGCATAGAATTTGAATTGAGCACTTACAGCAGCCATCTCATTCACATGAAATATTTCATGGAAAATGCAAATGGCAAAACGCTTTTCTTTATCGATGAGTTGGGAAGCGGTAGCGATCCCAATCTCGGCGGCGCCTTTGCCGAAGTCATATTACAAGAGCTCGCAAAGAAACATGCGTTTGGAATCGTAACGACGCACTACCTGAATCTCAAAGTAATGGCCGGCAAAACGGCGGGAATAATAAACGGCGCGATGGCCTTTGACGAGAAAAATCTTCAACCACAATATAAATTGCTTGTCGGCAAGCCGGGCAGTTCTTATACATTTTCAATTGCGGAAAAGAATCGGTCTGAACAAAGAATTGATCGACCGCGCAAGAGGTCTTGTCGCCGAGGATCAATACCGCCTCGATAAATTATTAAATCGGACGGAGCAGGATCTTCGCGACCTGGAAAAAAAGGAAAAAGAACTGCATCGGGCAATGAAAGAGAATGAGCGGTTGAAAAAAGAGATGGAACAGGTGATGAATAGAGAGCGTCATCAGCAACAGGTGCAATTGTTGAAAAAGAACAAAACCGTGTATCAGAGGAAAGGATCGCTTACCTGAAGGATATGGAGCGGAAGCTGAAACAATTGCTGATTGAGTGGAGGAAAGAAGAAGACAAGACGAAGGTCATCAAACAAATGAATGCCTTGCTTTTTAAAAGAATGAACAGAAGACGGCTAGTAAGATGCAGAAGAAGATCGATTCGAAATTTGCTGAAGTAGGAGGCGAAATAAAAACCAGGGGTCAAAGTAAAAATGAAAATGAATCACCGGGTAGGGAGGTGTTGGAATTGCGGGGAAAGAGGGCCGTAGTGAAAATTGGTCTGCTCCCGATGCAGGTGGATCTGAAGGACCTCGTCGTCGGTAAAAGAAAAAGCGAGAATAGCCAGGTTTGAACCCGATGTTCAACATTTACACCCTTAGAGAACCGCGGAATGCCCTGACACCATAGTAAGATTGGGCGCCGTTGTGGCCTAAGAAGGCATGGCCGTAACGGCGATCACAAACGAGGGCGCCACCGAGGTCCCTGATGTCTGAAGGTGTCTTCACCCAGCTCGAAGTTTTCGCATCGAACTCTCCAAGCTTCTGCAACTCCCGATACTCTTTTTCTGTTAAAAGCTCAATGCCCATTGACAACGCCATATCAATAGCGTTATTTTTTGGTCTGTGTTCTTTCCTTGACATCTGGGCATCATAGTCGTAACAAATATTTCTGCGGCCTAAAGGAGTTTCCGCCGAGCAATCATAAAAATGTATTCTCCCGTCTTCTTATCATAACCAACAACATCGGGTTCACCACCCGTTATTTCCATTTCATTGAGCGACCAAAGTTTTTCGGGATTAGCTTCCAGCTTTGATTGAACTTTAGCCCAATCAAGGTCTTTATGGCGGCTCATGTTTTTCTCAAAACGGGACTTCAAGGCTCTGAACAGCTCATCCCGTTGCTCTGATCACAACTTCTTTTCCTTGCTGCTGATTTTGCTCATGGATTTATACTATTTCTGTTGAATTGCTATGTCAACTGGATGAATGGTGTGATGCATTAATCATCCAATCCCTTTCCTTGAGAATCTGCTTCAAATATTTTTCAACCCTTGACGCCCGGGTCTTAGATAGTTTGGGCTGGGAGAAATAGAATATGTATCCTTTTTGCCGTCATGGCGTCAATTCGTGAAAAGCAGTTTTCCAGGGCAGGCATCTTATCTAACTTAGTTTGAAACTCCTCTGGAAGCTTGTAGTCTTTGGTCTTCTTGTACTTCACTTTTAATCCGGCTCTTTCCACTTCAATGGCCTCATAAATATAGGCTTTCAGCGTGGCCTCCATCTTCACTATTTGCGGAAGACTGGTGAAGCGAGCCTGGCGTGCCGATTGCACATTCTCGGTTTGCTGGATGAGAGATACCCTCTGGCATCATTTAGCAGTGCGCCTTTGAAAAACAGCATTGCGCACAGTATTCTTTAAATCCATGGATAAGCACTATGTTCCTGTCCTCAAATGTGTAACAGGGAACGCCCATTTCAATTCTTCGGTCAATCCACAGTCGAGAATAAGCATTCTCAATTTCTCAAATTCTTTCTGCCATTGGTTGGCTTTATCAAAAAACCAATCAACTTTAGGATTTATGTTATTCATTTTGACGAGTTGAAATAAAGTTATGAATGGTTACTGACGGGCTAAAATGATTTTTCTATTATGTCGGTCTGAAGTACCAGGATACCACGGTCAGGAACAGTAATAGAAACGAGGGAATAATTCCTTCGCAGGATCATCCGATGCGATGTGTGAAACTATCGCTCCGGACATGATAAAGAAGAATCCTGCATAAGCCCATTCCTTTAACAGGGGATATTTAGGAATAAGTAATGCTACAACTCCCAATATCTTCCAAATGCCCAGGATTGTTGAGAAAATAGACAGGATAACCCAAATGTTGTAATGCCTTCTACTCCGGGCGGCGATACGGACCCTTCGGCTTTTGCTCTTGCTTAGCTGCAATATTCCGGTAGCCAGCATTCCTGATGCGAGCCAAAGGGTGGAAACCCAATAGATGATTTTATTTCTCTTTTGACATACGATGTTATTTTAACCTACCTGACCGTAGGCAGGTTTGCTTACAATGTCTTGTATTCGGTTATGTGCCATGTTTATGCCTTGAGCAAAGGGTAACTTCAGCATCTCGTCTCTGTGTGCAACCGATTCATAATATTACGTGCATATTGAGTTTGCTGGTCTCGTCAGTGAGCTGTACAAATTCGTAGACCTCGAGCTGAACACCAAAGGGTGTATTCTCCATCTCAAATGTGCGTGATGATCTTTTGGTTAGGGATCAATTCATGAATTGCCCCATTGAACCTATATTTGTTTCCTTTGGGATCAGTTGTTTCAAACTGATAACTGCCATGTTTTTACTTTCGAGTTTCAGCACTTTCGTTCCCATCCATTGCTCCACGATTTCAGCCTCTATGTATGCTTTAAAAGTAACTCCAGTGGCAAATCAAATTCCCTGATTATCACTAACTCTTGTTTGCCGTCTTCGGCATCGATTTTTGTTTTTCTTTCCATGTTACTTGTTTTTTGTCTTGTATTTTTTCATTATGGTTTCTAGTTTATTAAACCTGTCATCCCACATTTTGCGGAATGGTTCAATAAAGTCGGCTACTTCTTTCATTTTTTGGCATTAATGTGATAATAAATTTCCCGGCCGGTTTGCTCTTGTTAAGCAATTCGCACTCGGTGAGTATTTGCAGGTGTTTTGAAACGGTCGGTCTGGCTGTATCAAAGTTTGAGGCAATTGCACCTGCGGTCATGGATTGCGAAGCAACCAACAGAAGTATAGCCCTCCTCGTCAGGATCAGCTATGGCTTGAAATACGTCTCGTCTCAGATTCATTATGTAGCTATTTGACTACAAATATATGCGTAGCCATTTAACTACACAAATTTTTTTGATTTTTTGAAATTATTTTGTGAGCTTCAAAATCCCGGGATGTCCTGCCCATCTTCCAGGTTCAGCGGGAGACCTTTTTTCTCCTGAAGAAATTTACATAGACCGCTGCAGGTTACGGCAAACAGGAGGCATGCGAGAGTTACATTATCTACGAGCGCCGGGTCAATATCCGACCCCGTGATCTTGTCTGCATAATATTTAATAAACGAGGCCGGCAAATTCCCTTTCACCCAATTGCTCTTTTATTTGCCAGTGCCAGTCGGTAAGAACACAATAACCCCATCCATACCAAAAACCAGAGTACTACCCAACTCAGCACCGTCAGCGCCAGCGTAACCAGAGTGAAGTTTGCGCGTCCGCTTCAAATCCAACCCGTGAGATTGAATAAAGTCAACGCGATATGAACGATGGTTAGAAGGACGTCGACGAAGCTGAGCATAGTTAAAGATAAGTCCGCTTTAGTAACCTGCCCTCCAACAACCGGCATTTTTTCCGCGATCAATAGCCGGAATGAAAAGCTCTTATTTTCTCTTTTGTCAATTGGAGATCCGTCAAAAACAATCTCGGAAAACCATTAGCAGCGACGGTAAATCTCCGGTTTCCAACCGTATTTTCCTTCTTAGTAAAAATTAATCGCGGGCGCTTGGTTCTGCATAATTTTTGAGCGAACTTTGCGTTAGAATCCAGCAAGAAGCCACGCCCTGCAAAACACACTAATTGTATGAATCAACCGGTATCCTCAGTTCCTGCGGGACACAAGTCCCATACCGTTCATCTTACGTTTCAGTTTGATCCTCATCGTTGTCTCTGCAATCGCTTTCGGCGGGTATAAGGTAGTTCTATATTCACTGCATCCGCCAGAAGTAACCGTTGCTGAACCAGCGCCGGGTCCGGGGGCGAAGAAAAATACCCCGCCAGCGATATCTGACTCGTTGGAATATGAGACCAAGATCGCCCATATTACCAATGGCGATACAACAGGAAAATGGCCCGTAAAGACAGACTCATCCTTTAGCTGGCGCTATCCTGCCATTCAAAAGGATCGTTTCTTACTACGGTAATTTATATTCAAAACAAATGGGGATCCTCGGTGAACTTCCACCCGATCAAATGCTGGCAAAGCTTCAACTGGAGACGGCCGCCTGGCAAAAGCAGATACGGCGTGATTGAAGTGCTGCCGCCCTCCATTATATTGCTGTTACTGCACAAGGATACTCAGGCAGGGACGGCAAGTACAGGTTGAGAATGCCCTTCAAGCAAATCGACTCCGTTTTGGGTATGGCAAGCCGGATCAATGCCATTGTCTTTCTTGACATCCAGGTGGGATTGAGTACCCTGCAGGATGAGATCCCCAAGCTGGAAACTTATTTGAAAAATGCCTAACGTTCATCTGGGTGTTGATCCCGAATTTTCAATGAAAGGCGGACAAGCACCCGGAAAAGTCATAGGCACGCTCGACGCGGCCGATATAAATTATGCGACTGAATATCTTGCTAAATTGGTCAAGGAAAATAATCTTACTCCGAAAATATTAGTCGTGCACCGCTTCACTAAAGGAATGGTCACCAACTACAAGCTGATTCAAATCAGGCCCGAAGTGCAGGTCGTAATGGATATGGATGGTTGGGGACATCCTGATTTGAAATACAGTTCCTATAAATTGTATATCCACAAAGAACCCGTGCAATACACAGGCTTTAAGCTGTTTTATAAAAACGATGTCAGGAATAATGGCCGTATGCTCACGCCAAAAGAAGTGCTGTCATTGAAGCCACAACCGGTATACATACAATATCAGTAAGTAAAAGAGCATTAGAATAAATTAGAATAAACGGCGGAACAACATTTGTTCCGCCGTTTTGCTTTATAAAGTATCATTTCAGTGCAAACACTACGCTCACCTCATACCTCAGTTTGATCTTTTGAAATCCACATCTGCATGAGCGGGGTTGGTCGGTATGGAATCGTTCCGGTACAGTGTGTTGACGGTGTTGGAAAGGAAGTAATTGTTGTTGTCCCTGTAAGGCTGCCATTCATCCGGCTCATTAATCATATTGCCCCGGGCTTAAGCCCGGGGCAATGGCGGTAAACAAATGGGGCCGACCTGGAATCATCCGGGCCGGCCCCAACTTCATCGCCTTTCGCTTACTGCTTAATTCAACTTATTTACCACTATATTCTCGACATACTGCCTGGAGTTGTTTATTTCAAACACTACGGGCTTTTCATGACCCTATAGCGCTAACTTCAAATCTCAAATCCGTTTCATCAAGATCATCAGTGGTGACGAGGAATTTTTTCACAAAGCTTGATCCTTTAGCATTTTCCTTATAGTATACATTGCCATGAGACGTCGCGGACAACTATGGTATACTCTTCCTCCCTTTGTCCCATTAAATACCAGGTGAAAAAGCGGTTGGCTCCTTAGCTTCCCCGCAAATTTCAATTCGACCAGAATAGGATTTTTTCATCGTTGGCCCTGGCGAGCGAGACAACTGCCATGGTAAATGCTGCCATCAATACAACAGCGATTAAACGGGTGCTCATCTTTTCATAATTCTAAGTTTTAAGGTTAATAATCAGTTTTAATAGATCGCTCATGGGGCAACCGCTTCCTACACAATAAAAATTTATGGAGCAACCGGGCAAACAAAATATGGCGAACCAGCCCGTTAAAACCGGGAAAGAAATGGAGTAGCTCCCGGCATTCTAATTAGGATGATGTAAAACTAATACCGCATGTCCGGGGTACAAACCAAAATATCCCCTTTTTGCCATGGTAAAGGCGGGGATTAAATTGTAAAAGCCTCGCCAGGAGGGGGTTTATATATCGCAGCTGCCCGATGCCCAACCCAATTTGACTTGAAAAAGATCGAAACCTGCGCCTGTTAGAAATAGTTTGCATCTCGGGGTGTTTCCATCCTTTATACGGTATGAAATTTGATTCGGTATGAGCTCAATTTTTCGCGAGCTGGGAAAAAATCAATCGTATTTGGTTGATTTTCAAGATGGGGATATACCGTTCATAAATTTAATTTTTCATTATAAACAGGGTATCAAAAAATACTATCTTCAGCCGCCTTCGAAGGCAAATTTGAGCTCCGAAAGGGTGGCTCAATCCAAATAACGAGAAGGTTGTTATATGAGATGAACCGGCCGAAAGCCCATCAGGAATCAGGCTAATATTAAAAGGAAATAAACAATGGCATTTAAAAAGAGATCGTAGAGATCATTGAACCAAAGGAAGTATTTGTGGGCAGTAATGACGCCCCGGTAACATTAATGGAGTTTGGCGAATATGAAAATGAGGATTGCGCCAAAGCTAATGAAGTCGTTAAGCAATTGTTGGAAGAATATGAGGGAAAGATCAGGTTTAACTTCCGCCACTTCCCCTGACCAGAATACACCAGCGCAGCATGAAAGCAAGTGAGGCTGCAGTCGCTGCCGTTCAGGAAGGAAAGTTTTGGGAAATGCACAATGTGACTTTTCAGCAACCGGCGAAACCTTGGAACGACCAGTTTGAAATTGCATTCCCGGGAAGCGGGGATCAGTAACAAGAAGTTCCTTGACGACCTGGTTAATGGAATTTATGGATGGCAGGTGCAGGATGACCTGAAGGAAGGGATCGAAAGGGTGTGAAGGAATTGCCCGCATTCTTCGTCAATGATGAGATGGTTACCGGCAAGCCGACATTTGCCAACATTAGCGCTGCGATCGATGCGGCTTTGAAAAAGTCTAAAAAGAAGACGGCAGCCAGGCAAAGAGCCTAATCACGACAAATAGTTATAAAATAAAACCTCCCGGTGGGAGGTTTATCTTTTATCATCAGCTGAAGCGATTACCAGCGATTGTTAGAAAAAGACGGCTTTCTGCTGCCTCTCTCTTGTCATCTTTTGGTTTTGCTATCATTACTTTGATAGCACGACCTTCCACCATTCCGCCATCCAGTTCAGCAATTGCTTTTTGAGCAGCTGCATCGTCAGGCATTTCCACAAAACCAAAGCCTTTGCTGCGGTTTGTGTACTTATCCATAATTACTTTGGCAGAAGAAACCTCGCCATATTCCTGAAAAAACCTCTTAAGTCATCATCCTGTACGGCGTAACTTAAATTTGAAACATAAATGTTCATTCGAAAAATTGATTAATTAACAAATACTTGAGAAAAAAGCACGGTAAAAGAAGACTAACTATTAGCACATTTGGGCTTAGCAGAAAAGATCATTCACTTACAAGATGCGAAGAACTCAAATTAACAGGGCAAAGATAAGGATTAATTGCCGAAATCAACTAGCCCGTATCAAAAATAATTCCCAAGATTTAATTCGATTTCTCCGGCGATTCTACATTAAACATATTAGTGCCCTCCTCTTTTTTCGAATGCCGAAGGTGTAGCGAAGGTTAATGCCAAGCGCCTCGTATCCGCTTCTCGCGGTATCCAGCGGCATCAATCGAGCCCTGGTTGAGTGTAAAATTATTCTTATTCGTAAAGAACATATCATTGATACTCGCCGTAACGATGAGCTTATCCTTCATGAATTTTCTGTTGATGCTTGCGTTCAATGCGCCAAAAGGCGTCAACTCATAGAACTGCTGCTGACCTTTTAACCTGACAAAGCCATTTAACGTGATCACCGAACGCTTATCGATCTTGTATGTATGGTATGTAAAAATGTCCACGTGCCTTTTTTGAATGCAAGTGGTGAATTCTTCTCATAAAACCCCTGGTAAAAATTGTGATTGTACTGAGCGCCCAGTACAAAAAATATCTTTGCCGGGCGGGATCGCTCGAGGCCGCGCAAGTACCATTCTTTGTTCTTGCCCAGGTTATCATATGTTCTGACTGTATATGCATGACTTGTGTCGCTGGCAAGAGGATAGACCACCTGGGTGAAAATATCTTTGGTATCATTCACACCCACCGCAAGTATGGGTCGTTCATCGACACTGATGTTGGCTTCATAGTTTTGGGTAAGCTCGCGGCCGCAACGAAGGATTGCCCGTTTCAGATAAATATTGATCGACATACCTGGGAAAAGGATTCAATTGTTCATAGACTGGTCGCGTGATGGTTCGGCGATAAACGAGGTAGGCCCGCAGATCAAACCCGGCTATCCGCATGATCTTTTTGCTGAGAAAGACGTAGGGGAACAGGTCAGTCCTGTGAATCGTGAAGGATGTGTCATGGGGAATGATCTGGTTTCCTTCCATATTGGTGTTTTCCACCCTTGCTCCCGTCTTCAGTATAATATCCTTGCCGAAGGTTTTTGAACCCTGCAGATAAAAAGCATTGATGTTTTCGGAGTAGTGGAACGTGTTGGTGCGACTATCATCTTTGGTCCTCTGGCCACCGGAGAGTTGAAAATAATTTGTGACATTGCTGAAGTTATGAATGGTGCTCTTCACTCCTGTTTCCAATGTGAATCTCTTTTTGTCACCCACTTCAGGTCGGATTTAATGGACAGCAGGTTTCTTGTTATCTGCTGTGCCCATCTCCCTGGAAGGTCGCATTGAAAGGGAAGGAGTAGTTAGTTGTAAAATCCTGGTCGGAAGTATTATTTTGAATTGTAGTAAAAAATATTGGAATCCCATTCCGATCCCAGCGAGTCGATCTTTAGCCGGGGCTCCACACCGCCGCCGATGAGCAGCGAGTTATTCTTGTTTCTGACAAAGTTATTATTGTCGCTTATGATCTCACCCGAAGATATTTTATCAATGACGTTGCGGTTGTTTGTTTCCATTATCCGACAATGTGAAGATGCGGTTCCCCGAAAACTCCACTTCCCACTTGCCCGGCATGTATGTCAGAATGTATTGGCCAAACCAGGCATCAGAAGGATACTTTGTGTAAGCATCCTGGCTGAGCATCGTGTCGGCGCCAAACGTCCGGTCAGTCACAACCGTTCGTAATTGTTTCTCCGGCTGTAGTTCAAACTGAACGACGAGGATTTTTTACCATCATTGTTGTTGATATTGATGCCCACAAATTGATTGCCATATTTTCCCTGTTGTATTCCGCCATTCACGCTACCCGTCATACCAATCTTTACCCCTTTTTCAATACAACGTTCACGATACCTCCCAGTGCTTGCAGCATCATATTTTGCCGAAGGCGTTCTTACGATTTCAATTTTTAGGATTGATCCTGGGGAAGACTCTTCCAGGATCGTTGCCACATCTGAGGCGCTCATCCTCATGTCACGACCATTGATCTGTACCGTGGCGGGCGTGGTGCTGCTTATATAAATATTCCCATCCTGGTCCACAAAAAGACCCGGCGTTTTTTCTATCACCTCGTAGACATTGGTTGATGCCGCCGCCAGGTTTTCCGGGTCAACAATGGTTTTTATCGTCCTCTTGCCTCATCAATGGCTTTGATGATGTAACTACTACACCACCCAGGGTTTTTGTAATGACTCAAGGGAAAGAGTAAGACAGCGCGTTGCCCGGCTCCGATGACTACTCCCTTTTCGAGAGGCTGGTAATTAACGGAGGTGACGTTGACCACGTATTGGCCAGTCGTTTCAAGATTGAAGGTGACGACACCGGTGCTATCCGAGATTTTTTGTCGGTCTTTAAAGTATCGACGCGGTTGATGACGCTGAACGGTGGCAAAAGCTACAGGCTCCTTTTTGAATTAATTATTTTGAAATTAACTGGAATCTGTTGTCCATGGATCGCCGAAGCGACCAGAAAACCGGAAAAATGAATAAGGCCTTTTGAGGATCAGGGTAAAAATTTTTGTCATGTAACGGAGCCGTTGGTATCAGGGGTCAAATATACTCAATTGTAGCCCCGTGGCGGCACCGCGCATGACAGAAAGGTTAATTTTAAAATCTTTTAACCTTTTGGAATGTTTCTTTTTGAAATCTCTTTTTCAGCTCATGTATCTCTTTGGCCTCATCAATGGAATGGGTGAGATGAATATTCGCTTCTTTTTGGCAAGCTCAGATAATTTGACGTAAAATTTCTTCAGGGTTTCCAATTCATCTTCTGTTATGTCTTCCACATCAATCAGGCGGTTACTTGCCCCGCTGGCGGCGATCAGTTCATTCAACTTTATCTGCAGGGCCATCGTATCCTTATTCTGGGATTGTTGTATCACAAAAACCATGAGAAAGGTGATGATGGTGGTGCCGGTATTGATCACCAATTGCCAGGTGTCTGAATAATGAAAGATGGGACCCGTAACGGCCCAGGCAATAATGACTACGACGGCCAGGATAAATGCAATCGGCTTGCCTGTGGCCCTGGTGACCCTGGCCGAAAATCTTTCAAAAATCGTTTCATAGTTTTTCTTCATATAATCTGTTTTTACTGCTTTGTAAATCTTGTCGATTTCAATATCAATGCCGAAATTTAGTGAACATTATGATCGAGTTTACGGCCACATTAAAACAATTTGCCGAAACAGGGTGAAAAGACGGGATGGACCTACATCGAGATCCCTGTTGATTTAGCCGAGGAATTAAAGCCCGGCAACAAAAATCCTTTCGGGTCAAGGGCAAGCTGGATAGCTACAAGATTGCCGGCATTGCCCTGTTGCCGATGGGAGGAGGGGCGTTCATTATGGCCGTCAATGCAGGGATGCGAAAAGGCGATAGGTAAAAAAGGCGATGCGTAAACGTGAAGCTGGAAGAAGACAAGAAAGAATTTCAGTTCAACAAGGATTTTATGGACTGCATGGCTGATGAACCCGCGGCAATAGATTTTTTAAAGTCATTACCGGGATCGCACCAGAAGTATTTCAGCAAATGGATTGATTCTAGCCAAGACCGAAGTCGACAAAAACGAAAACGGATCGCGTGGGCGGTGACAGCGCTTTGCGAAGAAGCAGGGATACGCGGAGATGCTTAGAAGTCATCAGAAAAGCTGACAGCTAGTAGCTTTTAGCTTTTAGCTATTAGCTGTTAGCTGCTTAACCCCAGAGGGCACACGAATGGATCCGGGCAGACTTGAATATCGGGTATTGAACATTTGAACCTGCCATGCCGGCAGGCAGGTATTGAGTCTTCGGCGAACGTTCAATACCCAACACTCAATATTCAGTCAGGCAAGGGATCTAATAGATTCTTTCTCCTTCTTGTACGTCTGCGAAATATAATCTACCCTGTCTTCTGCAAAACTCTCGGTAATATGCTTTACAGCCAATTCCCGGGATCGTAGTTGTTAAACTCCTTCGAGAGTTTCATCACATTCGTTCTGTATTTATCGTTGTTGATCACCTGCTCGACAGCCTTTTTCATTTGTGCCGGCTTCGGTCTTTCCGTTTTCAGATTTATTCCCAATTCAAAATAACCCGATCCGCTGCATTGATCTCATTCTTTCCTTCATGCAGACCTGCTACTACCAGGGGCAATTGGTTCTCGATACCCAGCATCACGCCTCCATATCCTACCATTGGTGATATACATCATGCATAGGGCATCACATCTTCGAAAGGAATAAAATCTTCAACAATGATGTTTCTGTGAGGGAATCTCTTTTTTAATTCTTGTGTCTTTGAACCGCCTGTTGTGGCCACGATCAGTGTATCGGTGTTTTTGAACGCTTCGAGCGTTGGCACCAGCATCTTTTCAGGTTCCTTTTCAACTGTGCCTTGTGTCACCAATGCGATTTTTTCGAATTGGGTCAACCGCACATCAAACCATGGAATTCTCTTCTTGCTGGTCGAATAAGGTAGCAACGGGCCAATAGACAGTGAATATGCCGGCTCAGGTCGCTTCGCTTATATTCAAATCCCGGAGTGCCGCTTTGCAAGCATCAGGATCGATTTTTAATAAGCATATCAAATACGCTTTCGGATTATGCGCGATCATGTATTTATCCAACAACTGCCACAACACACGATTCGGGGCTCGCCGAATACCAATTTCCTCGTGACGCGCGCGAAGAACAGCTTGTTTTACCCTGCCAAAAAACCATATGATGGAGTTATGCCCAGGCCAGCCGGAGGGAAGATCTTTCGAAGTCTCTGTAATGGGAAAGACACCCACCGCAACAACGGGGACATTCATGATATCACTTATAAAAGGAACGCCAGCAAAAGCGGAATCGGCAATCACCAGGTCAAAGGAGAACTCTTTTCTTTATTTCAAGAAGATCAGCATAGTATTCAGGTGCACGAAGAATGAAATGCATTGACGAGGTCAAACTTCAGTTTTTTCACCTGGCCTCTTGATGTTTTTCGTTCAGGAAATACAGCGTCGACATTGTGTCACCGGTTATTTCCAGCGCTTTTTAAACTTATAATGACGGATGTTTAATTTTTCCAATTTTTCCGAATAGGCGGATGGAAGTCATACCAACGCACATCCGCATCCCAGGCTTTTAAGATGGACGGCAAGGCCGTGTCAGAGGATTGAAGTGACCGTCGGCAGGAAAATTTGCAAAGAGGATCTTTTTTCCTTTTAATGCTTCGGAAAAAACGGCATTATCATGGGCTGAAAACATGTTGCTCATAAATTGGTATTTTTAACGGTAAGGTTTAATTTTTTTCAATGCTACGGAATATCCGCTGGCATTACCAGCATCCGCTGACATCAAATGGCGAACCGGGTAGATCAGTTGATAACAAGCAGTGATGAAATGTGCCGGCAATTCCTGATTTATGATCGCGAACCGATCTTGGTTGTAATTGTCTTTATTTGCATTATGATATCTTCTATTCATGATTTCAGCAACCCGTTTTTTATCGGCATAGCGGGAGTGGCATGAGTGCAATTGCCCAGTACCTGAATGGTATCGGAAAGAATGTCACGGGAAGCGATCGTTTTTTCAAAGAAGGTGAGTACAACGAAATCAAAGAAAAGCTCGAAGCTGAAGGAATAAAATGCTTTTTACAGAACGGCGAAGGCATCATGGCCAATACCGATCTCATTGTTGTTTCCACGGCTGTAGAAGACACCGTGATAGAAGTCCAAAAGGCGAAGGAACTCAATATTCCTATCATTAAGCGTTCCGAATTGCTTGCCGTGATCGCCGATAGCAAACAAACGATTACTGTAGGAGGCACCAGTGGTAAGAGTACAACAAGTGCCATGCTGTTTGACATTCTTGAATCAGCAGGTTTGCAACCGAGTATTATAAGCGGCGCAGGTTTGGTCAGCATTATAAAGCAGGGTAAGATCGGTAATGCGAAAGTTGGGATCGGAGTCCCTGGCTGGTCGATTGAGGCCGATGAAAGCGATGGCTCTATCGTGGAATACAAGCCCGAGATTGGTTTGTTATTGAACATCGACAAGGACCATAAAGAAATTGAAGTGCTTCTCGATATATTCAGGACTTTCAAAGAAAATTCAAAACGTTTTGTTGTCAATCAATCGCATGCTCTGGCAGAGGCAATTTTCCAAACGTTCAACAGGATTTTTCCTGGGATGAGTCATGATGCCGGGTTCAAAGCGACCGGGTTTGAACAAGAAGGCCTCTCGATCTCGTTTAAGGTAAATAATATCGGTTTAAAATGGCCCTGGTTGGGAAGCATAACATGGAAAATGCACTGGCTGCTTCTGCTATCGCAGCACAGGCCGGCGTTGACTTACAAGTTTGTTCCCAGGCATTGGCCGCTACGAGGGCATCTGTATCGCCGGCACCAGGTGTTGGGAAATAGACATGGCGCCTGGGTCATCGACGATTTTGGCACATAACCCGTTAAATGCGCAGCCGCTATAGCTGCCTGTCAGCCGATTGCCCCGAAGGTGATAGCCTGGTTTCAACCTCACGGCTATGGACCAACCAAGTTTTTGAGCGAATGATTTTGTGCGACTGAGATATGCAAAGGTGTTGCGAACGGGTGATGAAATATGGATGAGCGAAATATTCTACGCAGGCGGTACTGCAGTAAAGGATATTTCTGCGAATGATCTGATCAGTGATCTTAAGGCGCTGAACAAAGCCTGCTTACTTTGTTGAGAGATCGGAATGATCTTCTCACTGCGATAAGGCCACACCTGACTAATAATTGCGTGTTGCTGTTAATGGGCGCAAGAGACCCTCCATTCGAACAATTTGCAAAAGATGTTTGGAATCAGTTGTAAGTGATCAGCTTCGGGCATATCTCGGCGACATTCTCATGCCCGACGAGCGGGAAGAGGTACCAGCATAGCGCCAGGAGCAAACTCTGGTGAGTCGAGGCAGATTTATCAGGAAAAGAATGCCTCTGTCATTACCTAGTTTAAGTTCGCATTCGACCAGGGGTTTGTCGGGAGAGTCTTTATAGATAATGACCCGGGGTTCCTTGCCGTCTGTAATAGAATAGAAGAGCTTCTCGTCTTTGAATGTGATGAGATTTTCTTTATTCTCGGTGCTGACATGGCCAATCCTTACCACCGTATTCATTGCGCATGACCAATTTATTCTTCAGGAAATCCTTCATAGCGCATGGTGAATGCCCTCTTTCTCGCCGTCCGATTCTACCTTCGCAAAATTTGACGTAGAATTGAAGGCAAGCGTTAGCTGATTTATGCGCCATTGCTCCATAATGCAAACACTTTTTGTCCGATTCCGAAGTGACCGTTTCCAATTCATAAAAAATAGTTTTAGCGCGGCAATTCTTGAATAAATTACGAAGCTTTGTGCCCGGGAGACACTGGTAACTTAAAATTAATATTAACTTAATATTGAGGCCGATTTTTGGTGAATAATCTGTTGATAACCTTGACTCAATCCACATTTTCTCTGTATTTGACCTTACAAACTGATATAGTTTATGCTGAGTGCTCAAGAAAGCTTTTCCTTGAAAGGGCCATCGGCCTTGCAAAGAGTGGAATGGAGAATGGTGAGGGAGGCCATTCGGTTGTGTAATCGTCGAGGATAACGAGATTATTGCCGAGGGTAACAACAAGGTGACGTCATCCAATGACCCTACTGCACATGCAGAGGTGGTGGCGATACGGGAGGCGTGCAAGAAATTACACAGTTTTCAACTGGAGGGTTGCGATATTTATACAAGTTGTGAGCCCTGTCCTATGTGTCTCGGCGCCATTTATTGGGCGAGACCGCGGAGAGTTATCTATGCCAATACCCGCGAGGAGGCTGCAGCCATTGACTTCGATGATAATTTCATTTATGCTGAGATTGCTGCACCGATAGGAGACCGAAAGATTCCTTTTATACATAGTTCCCCACAAGGAGGCTATGGAAGATGTTCACCCGTTGGAAGAGCTGGGCCGGTAAACAAAAATATTGAACAGGCCGCCTCGTGCCGACTTATCGGTTCATGGATTTATGTATCACGATATAAGAAATGATAATAAGCAGGATGATGATGATGATCGGAGATGAATAGCCAGGATTGATCTTTTATCTGCATTTTTTTCCCTACGAAGCCTGTTCTTTTCTGTTTTTCTTCAGGTCACGATTCAACATTTCTACCATGTAAGTGATCTGTTGTTTGTCTTTGATCTCCTGCAACCCTTCCATGGCGTCATTGGCAAATTCATTGTCCAGCAATTTCTTTTCCACCTCATGCTTTTTTCATCAGACAGCTTGTCCTGCAGGTAGAGCAACAAAGTCTCCTGGTCGATGTCGGTGGACAGGCTGGGCTAATATGTCTTTCAGGTTACCGGGCAATTGGGGTTCTCTTTCATTTTTCTTTCGATCAGTATTTTCAGATTGCGTTTGCCATTTTGGATATAACTTTTTACTTGCAACATTGAGTAGCCTGTGATAGCATTTATTTCCTGGTAGCTTTTCTTTTGCAGGTAAAACAAAGTTACACATTGCTTCTGCTCGGGGTTCAGTTCTTTTAACGCTTCTTCCATCACATCCAATGCCTGGTCGTTCTGCAACAGGGACCTGGCGATCTGTTTCCTCGTCCGGCGCCAGGGTGAGTTTCTCATTTAATTCAACGGGTATTTTGCCTTGTTTATCCCGAAGCTTCATCAGGCAATGGTTCTTGGCGACCATATATACCCATGATTTGAAATATTCGACTTTATATTTCTGCAATTCCTGTATCACTTTCAGAAATATCTGTTGCACGCTATCCTTTGCGTCATCTTCTTCGTTTTCAGATACTTCATGCATACACCAACAACAACAAGGTGTAGCGTTGCAGCAATATCCCGATCCATTCGTTGTTATGATCCGAATAAAATCTTTCGAGCAGTTCCTGGTCAGTGATATGATCGTACTTTCCTTTATTCACAAATGGAAAATAGTTATTTTTCGTTAGTCCTTTGAAATCGACTTGTCAATTCTAAGGAATAGATGCAAAGGGAAAGAATTTTTCACCAATTAGAAAGCTGGATACTAGATAATGGATGCTAGATACTAGATGCTGGATACCGGATGCTAGATACTGGCAACTGGCAACTGGCAACTGGCAACCGGTAACCTGCAACCGAAACCGATTTCATATATTCGAAAAAATATTTGTATGGATTATGCTGTTGTTTCGGTGCCGGCTGCACCCGTCCGGAGAAAGGCCCGGCATCAGCGCGAGATGGTGAGCCAGCTTTTTGTTTGGCGAGACCGTGCAGGTGTTGAAGGCCAAAAATAATTTATGGATAAAAGTTCGTGGTTTGCGCTGACAATTATGAAGGTTGGATGACCTATACCCTGGTAAAACCGGCTGGGTGAAAAGCAAGCCACAACAGCCACAGATTTTGTAACGACCGGTCTGTTGAATGCCATTGCGATTGGAGCGCAAAAAATGAATGTACCGATGGGCTCATCGCTTCCGGGGTTTGACAACGGCAAGGGTCTGCTGAATGATATGGAATGACGGCTTTGAAGGTAATTTCATCAATCGAAAGAAATGTTACCCAATTCCTCTCTCGTTCAGCAATTGACCGCTCAATGGCTCAATGCCCCGTACCTCTGGGGTGGACGCACCATATTTGGTGTGGACTGCAGCGGATTTGTGCGGGTGAATTATAAAATGATAGGAATTGATCTCTCCGGCGATGCATGGCAGCAGAGGCTCAGCAGGGCAGGACCGTCAAGAAATTAAAGGATGCGGTTTGCGGCGACCTTGCTTTTTTGATGACAAGGAAGAAATAGTTCATGTAGGCATCCTTTTAAATTCAGAACAAGATCATTCATGCGTCAGGGAAAAGTGAGGATCGATACAATCGATAAAAAAGGAATTATTAATTCCGATAGTGGAAGCGGACTCATTTATTGCAAACTATCAAAGGCATTGGTAGAACGGCCTCGTTCAGGTAAGCATCGAAGCGGATCGTCAACACAAGACAGAATTCCTTTCTTTCAGTAGGACCAAACCAGGAAACAGCAAAGGGAGAGATGGCGTGTCGGGGATCGAAGGAAATTGTACGTAGCGCCCGGCAGTTTGCCATCGGCTGAATTAAGGATGAGTTTATTGCTATCAAAGTTGTTCTTATAGTGCCGAAAGATCTTTTCAAACTCCTTTTGACTTCCTGTTCGCCCTCCTGGTGTCATTATCATAAGCGAAAATTTCGTACGCGTAGATGGTATCCTTGGCAGGGAATCCTGGTCCAATGATTACTTCGTTGAGAACGACTTCCACCCTCTTAGGCAAAGAAAAAAATGGATTAAAGGCCTTATAAGTACCCTCAAAAAAAAATAAAGAGCTGTCTGTTCTTTTTTCAATGATTTTGTCGGTGATGTTCCGGGTCATTCATCAAATGCGAGAGAAAAGAACTGAACTCGGTGTTGAATGAGTCGGAACGAAAATAACTTCTTGATATCTTGGAGACGATCTCTACAGGCCATAGGAGTAGTAAATAAGCCGGATAGCAAAACGAGCAGGTAAAGTTTTCTCATAAATGCCTTTACATAAAGATATTAAGACCTTTTTATGGCATATTGTTAAAAACTGGCAACGATCTTTCTCACTTGCGTGAGACTTTGTTGAAGTGGTAATATCAGCGAGGAGGTAGTTTATTCACCGGATCCCGATGATTCAGAACGGGCTTTTTATCCATTTCGCTATTGCCTGATCCCAGTGTAGTTAACCGGGAATGCCATATAAAAACGAAACTGGTTGCAAATATTTTTTACGGTCTCCTGGATCAGAGACGAAGAGCAGGTTTAGCTTCCGATCCGGCCAGCGAAAGCGATAAAAGAGAAATGCTCATGACGCCGAGCCACTTTCAAATCCGATATGGCCATGACCCGCACAATAGTTGACCGACCGCAAAGATCCCGACCGGCAAAGAGAGCAGACCGAGAGTGAAGTTCCCTGCGCCTGCATTTGCGAGAAGCCTAAAAAAGAAAACAAGTTGCGGGAACTATTATTATGCCGCCACCAATACCCGACGGAGACCACACTGAGGCATGCCCGCCACTAATCCAACTATTATCAAAGAGACCAATTGTTTCTCCGATCATATTTTTAGATTTACTGCTCCATGAATCTTATTTCTCAAAATTATCTTTGCACCAAATGCTATCGCGTCATTGGTAGATCTTACAAGCCGTGTCTTTATCCTGGAAATTATCTATCTCCACTTTTTTATTTTCCAACACCTTGTATTGCTCAAAAAATTCTACTTAGCTCAAGCAAGAAATGGTGCGGTAGATCATCCATTTTTCTGGTAATGATTGACCGAAGGGTCTTTGGAAGCCACGGCAATGATCTTATCATCCTGTTTGTCCCTGGTCGATCATTTGCATATTGCCTATCACGTTCGCTTCAACAAGACACAAGGCCTGGATGGACTGTGAACAAAGCACCAATATATCAGGGGATCATTGTCCTGGTCCGAGCGTTTGGGGAATAAAGCCATAATTAACGGGGTAATGGAAGAGAATAGATGACCCTGTCGAAGTCTCAACAGACCACTGGTCTTGTCTACTTCGTACTTTGCTCTTGCCCCCTGGGGTATCTCGATCAGCGCATTCACCTTTTGGGGTGCTTGCTCGCCATGTGGACACCGATGCCAGGGGATGATTAACAGTTAGCATACTCACAATTTAAGATCAGCGGTATAATTTTCATACCGGTATACGTCGCGATCAATCCAATACCACGCTTGATAATACATAAGTAAAAAAATAACCCATTCTTTGTTCTTTCAATAATAACCCGATCGCTCGAGCGTAAAAGCCGAGAAAGATGTAGTGAAGCCCCCGCAAATACCCGTCATTAAAAACAACTTCCATTGTTCGTTTGACGTGAATGTTTTAAAGCTCAGGCCCCAGAAAATACCGATCAGCAAGCACCCGGCAATATTTACCACAAATGTGCCCAGGGAAAATGATGCGGATAATTCAAAGTGAACCATCTTTGGCAAAGATGGCGTGCGACACTTCCAATGGCCCCGCCTAAACCTACCAATAGAATGTTCCTGATCATTTAAGACTATCGGGTTTGTTTACAGGAGCATTGTTTAAACGCTACCCAGGTCGTGAAATCAAAATAGTCAATTGAAATCAACCAGCCACTTTCCCTGTATTCTCAATGCACGCAGGGTGTCCCAGTTATTCTTAAAGGGATTGGAATAGATGACGATGGTGGTGGAGTCATTTGCACTTTTTGACGTTGTGACCATATTGATGACCGCACTGGCAAGACCCTTGGTCTCCTCAGGGAAAGATTCACCCTCGCGATATTGTTTATTCTTTGCAGGCTCAATGAATCAGGAATCATGTATGTCTTGGCCTGGTCATAATCTCTTTTCAGCGCACGCCTTAGTAATCAAATCCAGAAACGACATTTTTATGTCTGTTCCGCTGTTACCGGAACCATCGCCCATCTTCATTCTTGCAGGCAGACAAACTAAAAAAGCGGGATGCGGAGCAATAATATATTTTATTCATTGCTGCAAAAGTAAAAAGCATTATGGTTATACGCTGCTAACGCCGGGAGCGGCGAGGGGAAGGTTGTTAGTCGATGGTCGTTGAGTCGTTGAGTGGCTAACGAGCTAATCGCTAATAGCTAACAGTTTGGACACCTATTAAACTAATTAACTAATCAACCTAGTCGACTATTCCTACTATGGGATTCTCTCTCTCTGACTCTTTATTGCTTGCGCCAGAAGAATTTGTTTGGCCAATTTGGCGGCGAACTACGTCTTCCTCATCCAGCTCAATATGGGCCAATCCCTTCAATATTTGTAGAGATCCTGACGGCAGTCACCAAACCGCTTCGTTGATTTCTTGGCAAGTCCACCTGCGTAAGGTCGCCGGTGATGATCGCCTTGGCGTTGGCTCCAATACGGGTTAAAAACATTTTTATCTGCAGGTCCGGTAGCATTCTGGCCTCATCAGTGATGATGAGACGCATAATCCGACGTACGGCCACGCATGATAGGCCAGCGGCGCTATCTCAATTGTCCTCGTGGTCATGTAATATCCAGCTTGTCGGCGGGGTATCATATCATCGAGCGCATCATACAAGCGGGCGCAGGTAAGGATCGATCTTTTCTTTGAGGTCACCGGGTAAGAAACCGAGGCTTTCGCCGCTTCCACCGCAGGTCTTGTCAGGATGATCTTCTTTACCTGTTTATTTTATATAGCCCGTGCAGCCAGAGCAACAGCAGTATAAGTCTTACCGGTACCGGCTGGCCTAATAGCGAAGACAATATCATTCTTTCAGCTTCCTGCACCAGCCTTTTCTGGTTATGGCGTCCTTGCCGCTTACCGATTTGCCGTTGGGACCAAACACCAATACATCATTAGGACGATGATCCTTGAAATTATCAATTGGTGTCCTGCGTCATCGCCGCCGAGAATTTGTTCAAAATAATTCTCTCTCATGTGGCCATTCCGTTCCAGGTAGGAGATCAGGAGTTCTATTTTTCCTTTAGCCGTGGCAATCTGTTCCGGTGCGCCGCTCGAGTTTGATCTGGGTGCCACGGGAGAGGATCTTTAGCAGAGGAAATTTTTCTTGAGAATGTCTAGTTTACCGTTATTTACTCCAAAGAACTCAATAGGGTTAACCCGGTTTCGAGGTTAATGATCGTGTCTGTCAATTCGGTCCTGTTTAAGATTCATAAAGCCGGCGAGGGATAATGCCGGATTATGGTTACGTCTTCTGAAGTGGGTTACAGAAGCCTTACCCCTCCTTTGATTCCAAATATATCGTATTGAAACGTGTATATCCTAAAGTTAATTATTAACAGTTGTTCAATTAGAAATTTTTACGAGAAATTTTTTAGTTAATATAAAAGCAGATATACTATTATTGATCAAAATTTGAATTATGGCAATCGCAATTGGCTCCAAAGCCCCTTGCTTCCAGGTTGTATAATACCGAAAGAAAGAAATCTTTTCCGCGACGATTTTACGGGAAAGACCTTGGTGCTTCATTTTTCCCGCTGCGTTTTACCGGGACCTGCACTGAACAGGTGTGTGCCAATAGGGGATGACCTTGGTTTTTACGATGATCTTGCTTGCGCGGTGGTATTCGGTATTTCTGTTCGATATGCCTTTTTCCTTAAAAGTTTTTAAAGGAGAAAAACGCAATCTCAACTTTGAGTTGCTTTTCCGATTTCAATAAGCTAACGATCCACGAGTGATACAGAGATGTACTATTGCAATTTCACATGCGGAATCAAGGGTGTGTGGCAAAAAGAGGTGTTGTGGTAATAGATAAAAATGGCATGGTTGCTTATTCCGAAGAAAAAACTGCCAACCCCAGGCACGCAGGTAAATTTTACGGCGCTGTGAAGGAAGCCTTAACGGGGACTCACAGGTTGAATTAATCCATGCGAAAGGCAGGAAGGGATTTGACCAGCCGGGGAAGACCTTTAGCTCGTTTAACGTTTGAGGTTATAAGGGTTTAACGTTGCTAACATGTCCGATAAGAGCAGCCGTTCTATAAAGTAACAAGATAAGCCACGGAGGTGCGGGAAGTTAAGCATTGGCAGGCTGAAATTAATGTAGAGCGCGACTTGTTGTATTATAAAAAATTTGTTAGCATTGTAGTTCTGCAAAACCAGCACGACATGGACTATCAATACCGAAGCGATTACACGTTTCCTGCCTGGCTGATCATTTATGTTGCCTGATATGGCTTGTATCGATCATTGGTCAATGGAAGCATTGTTAAGAGCCTGGTAACCTGGATGGGATGCATCATTCCATTTTAAACATCTATTTTATGACAAAGATTGGTATGCCAAACGGGATGGTGGACTGCACTGTTCCATTATCAGCTTTATCATTTTTGTCATTTAAAAAACCCTTAATATGGTGTCAAAGGTTTTGGGAAAAATGAAGGATTTACCGCTAGCTTGCTTTTCTTGGCTTTATTTTCTGGCCAGTTCTGGGTTTAGCGATGCCAAATACCAAGGTCCTTTCGAGAACGAAAAGCAACGCTAATAAATTTGATTTGATAATAAGCAATAAAAACAAGGCGTGCCACGGTTCAAAGCCGCGGCACGCTTGTTTCATTGATCACCACACTGGCCACTATCTAAAATTCAGGAGCCGTGGCGTCAGCCGATTCGGCATTGGCAATACGTAATA
>ERZ1370068.4192-contig-3277_pt1 | contig 40893 bp, 60 predicted proteins | sample MGYA00561227_ERZ1370068 | MGnify/ENA primary metagenome ERZ1370068 (study PRJEB38410, sample SAMEA6850437) | metagenome | study: Metagenomic assessment of the ecological functions of the soil: analysis of the soil microbiota associated with the... | reverse complement strand
AGTTACGTATTGCTGGATTCAAGAAACGCGATTTAACCGCGCGATTTTCGTTGATGCCGCTTGAAAGGCGCGGATTTCCGCGGAGCCAAGCTCAGCTTCGCGGACTTGAGCAAGGCAGACCTACGGAAGGCAGACTTGCGGAATTGCGATTTTACGGAAACCAAACTCGAAGGCGCGGACTTGAGCGAAGCGGATTTGAGCGGCACGAGCTGTTTCGTGGTGATCTGCGGTCGGCAAATTGCACAAGACGATACTGGTGGACGGTTCTCCGGCAAGCGAATCTTTCGCGGCGCGGATTTTTCTGGTTCGGATCTGGCGCTCGCCAGCTTCCGCGAAATCGACCTGACCGACGTCAGAACTGATGGCGCGGACTTGAGCAACGCCGTCGTTCGCGATAATAAATCAAGCCAAACGAAATAAGCGCGGTGGCAGGCAGGCGCATCGACCGGAGTGTTTGCCCCACGGACTGAAGGACCTGTGCGAGAACCACACCGTGACCGTTATGCCGCACCTCCGTGCTTAGAATTGGTATTGCTGGCGTTCCCAGCCCTTCCGGGCTGGGCTACACCATAGCCTCCGGCGCTCTGGTTGTTCTGGTCGATTCGAATCTTCCAGGGAGTGAATCGCGATTGGTATGGCAACTCGTGGTTGGCAGTTTCCTGATTTGTGAGTCAAGCAAACGGGAGCGCCGGAGGCGCGGAAACCGTAGCCCAGTGCGTGGAGCACTGGGTACGCGACATGGATGGCGCTGCCGCCGGAGGCGCGACAGGGGCTCTGATCGCTTAGGGCTACGACCACAAAGTCCTCCGTTAGAATTGAATAAAGTAGGGTTTTGCTTACGATTTGTGTTACTCTTTTGGTGAGATTGCAGGTTTGGCGTGGAAGCGCCGAAATCTTGTAATTGTGGGGGATGATGAAGCCGAGGCCGAAGCCACAGGGACAGCGGGACGGGGAGAGGAACTGTTTCGTTCGACAGCTGAAGAGCAGTATCAACCTGCGCCATGAACTGGTACGGCTTCGCGGGGGTCGATCGACTGGGCGCGAGCTGAAGCGCACTTTGCGCCGTATTACAAGCGGAAGCGGGACGGCCGGGGCTGGCGATCCGGCTGGTCGTTGGGGGCTGCATTTGGCTGAAGCACCTCCGAGGCGGCTGTCCGGACGAGGCGGTGTGTGCGCGCCGGTGGGAACGGGATCCGTACATGCAATATTTTTGGCGGGAGGAATATTTTCAACACGCGTTTCCCGCTGGAGCGTTCGGGAGATGACGCATTTTCCGAGGAAATCGCGCGTGGGCGACGAGGCGCTGGAGACGCTGTTGCCAGGAGACGCTGGCGGTGGCGCGTATCGCGCGCGGGGCGCTGAGCGCGCGCGCGACCGAAGCGCCGGTGGCGGTGGACACAAGCAGGTGCAGGGAAAAAGCGATCGCGCCGCATCCGACCGAACACGGGTTGCTGCTGCGGCGCGGCGATCCGAGCAGCTGGGCAGCGCAGGCGGAAAGGCCGGGACTGCGTTTGCGGCGAGTCGTGCGTGCGCGTGGCGCGGCACGCCGGGCGATGAAAACGGGGCGTTACCTGCACGCGAGACAAAAAGAAACCGAAGCGCGGCGTCAGTTGAAATTTTCCTGCGCATTGATGCGGCTCCTGGTACGGCCGCGATCACGCGTGCGGCGCAAGAGGCACTGGCGCTTCCTGCTTTATCGGCGCGCACGGTGAAACGGCGCTGGACGAGCGCGCTGGGCCGCGCTTGGCACATCCGCGCACCAACAGCGCGGCCACAAAGGCTATCTCGGTTCCTGGCGCGCGCCGGGCAGGCGAAAGCGTATCAGCCGAGGCAAAGCGCGCGCGCTGCACGGGTTCGGCTGCAAGGATTTCCATCGCCACCGAATCTGCATCCGCCCAGGGCGGGCGCTTCCCATCCTGCAGGCGCGCGCCCGCGGCAATCCGCACGGCCACACCACTGAAAGCTGCTCTCGACGATGTGCGGGATCATGGCGGTGCCGCAGCTCCGCCGCGCGCCGCGGTCGATCAGGGGATACAAGGGACACCTGTCTCACCGGTCATCCCCACACCACTGTACATCACCGGGCAGAAACGCGTCGTCCGACAAGATCAAACGCTGGTTGAACGCCGCGCGGTCGTTGAACCGTCATCGGCCACGCCAAGAACGACGGCCTGCTAGGACGCACCGGTTGAGGCCGCGCCGGCGATCGCTGCAACGCGCTGCTCGCCGCCGCCGGCTCAATCTCCGGCAACTCCTCCGCTTCCTGAGCAGTGCCCCTTATTTTTGCGCGCCTTTTCTCCACGCTCCTGGCCGTCTTCGACCTCTTCCACTGACCCAGGCCACTCTCTAAATCAAACCACTTTAACGGCGGACCCCAGCGTTCTTTTTGGTTGTCCCACGGGCTCTGAAGCCCATGCATACAACAACTCTGATGTAGCGGTAGCCGAGACACACAAAGCTCTTTAAGGTTCTGTATTATTTTCCGCGATGATGGGTTCGTCGCCGCCCGCGCGGCTCCGAGACCGCGGCGGCGCGCGTCGATCCCCAGGCGTTTGATCTTCTGATTGAGCGTTGGAGAGCGGAATCTTGAAACCGTTCCGCCGCTTCGGTCTGGTTCCAGCCCGTGCGTTCCAGCATGTCTGCAGATGATGCGGCGCTCGATTTCGTCCATGATCTGGAACAGAGAAGGCTGCGAGTGATCGGCGCGCCGGATCGCGGCGCCCGGTTCGCCCGGGTAGCGGCGGAATGAACTCCGAAAGCTGCAGGCGGACGCCGCGCACAATTTCCTTTGCTGCGAATGCTTTCCGGCAGCAGATCCACGTCCACGCGCTCTTGCGTAGAGAGCACCACGGCGCGTTCGACAACATTTTCCAGCTCGCGGACGTTGCCCGGCCAGTCGTAGTCCACCAAGCAGCTTCAGCGCCGCCGGCGTGAACTGGCGCGAGCGGCTTGCTGTTTTCCTCGGCAGTAGCGATCAGGAAATGATCGCAGCAGAGCGGGAATGTCTTCGCGGCGCTCGCGCAGCGGCGGCAGCCGGAGATGCGATCACGTTCAGGCGGTGATACAGGTCCTCACGGAAGCGGCCTCGCGCACCAGAGTCGAGCAGTTCGACGTTGGAGGCGGCGACGATGCGGACGTCCACCTTGATCTGTTCGGTGCCGCCCAGCGCGCATGAACTCGCGCTCCTGGATTACGCGCAGAAGCTTGGCCTGCGTTTCCGGGCCGATTGTGGCAATTTCGTCGAAGAAAATCGTGCCTTGATCGGCGACCTCGAAGAGGCCCTTCTGGACGCGACGGCGCTGGTGAAGGCGCCCCTGACGTGGCCGAACAGCTGCGACTCCAGCAAGTCCACGGGAATCGAGCCGGTATTGACGGGCACGAAGGCTTTGTCCGCGCGCGTGGAAGCGGAGTGAATCGCCTTGGCGATCAGCTCCTTGCCGGTACCGCTTTCGCCGCTGATCAGCACGGTGGAGCGCGACGGCGCCACCTGGGTGACCAGATCGAGCAGCGTCAGCATCTTGTCGCTCTTGCCGATGATGTTGGGGAAATTGAAACGCTGCTTCAGCGCGCGCTTGAGCTGGACGTTTTCTTCGCGCAGGCGGCGTGACCTTCGACGGCCTGCGCCACCTGCGCCAGCAGTTCGTCGTTGGACCACGGCTTGGTGATGTAGTCCAGCGCGCCGCTCTTGAACGCGGCGCGCGCCATGTCGATCGAGCCGTAGGCCGTGATCAGAACGACGGAAAGATGCGGGTCGCGCCGGCGAATTTCGCGCAGCAGCTCGAGGCCGTTGCGGTCGGGAAGGCTGACGTCGAGCAGCAGCAGATCGAACGGCTGTCTCTTCGAGTTTGCGCGAGGCCGGATTCGCCGGTCTCCGCGCTGGAGACGCCGTAGCCCTCGCTCGTTGAGCAGCAGTTCGAGGCCTTCGCGAATTTCCGATTCGTCGTCAACGACCAGGATGGAGCCCTTAGACATGAACCGCTTTCCTGACCGCCGGGAACTCTACGTCGGAAGGAGGTGCCTTTGCCGGGAGTCGAGCGGACGTCGATCTTCCCTGCAGTGTTCCTTGATGATGCCGTAGCTCACGGAGAGGCCCAGGCCGGTGCCGCGGCCGGTAGGCTTGGTGGTGAAGAAGGGATCGAAGATGCGGTGGATATGTTCGCGCGGGATGCCGGCACCGGTATCGGCGACTTCGATTTCGACGCTGCCGTTGTGCGCGCGCGGTGCGCACTTCCACCATGCCGCCGCCAGGGCATGGCGTCGCGCGCATTCATGAAGAGGATTCAGGAAGACCTGCTGCAGACTTTGTTGCTCGAGCCGCAGCACTGCGCGGCAGTGTCGCCGCTGCAGATTGCTTCACCACCTGAATCGTGCGCAGGTCCTGAACGGATGCGCGACCAGCGAAAGCGTTTCTTCGACAACGCGGTTCAGGTCTCACTGTCGGCGAACTCCGGCGGCGCCGGTGCGCGAGAAATTCAGCAGGTTGTTGACGATTTCGCTGGCGCGGAACGTCTGCTTGACGACTTTTCGATCAACTGGCTGCCGCGGATCGCCGTCGGGCAGCTGCTTCGCCAGCATCTGGATGTAGTTGAGATCACGGCGAGCGGCGTGTTCACTTCGTGCGCGACGCCGGCGGCCAGCAGACCGAGCGAAGTCAGCTTTCTCGGTCTGGGACCAGTCTGTTCTTCCATGCGCATCGCGCTGCGTACGTCGTCGAACAGCAGATCAGCCGCCCGATGCGCTCGCCGGATTTTCCGACCAGCGGCGTGATGGAAACGTTGAGCGATCAGGTTTCGCCTCCGATGATGCCGCATGCTGAAACTTGTAGATGCTGGTGATCTGCTCTTCGTCCGCGCGCGCTGCAATTTCCGCCGCAAGATCTGCCGGCAAGCACTGTGCGCAGTTGACGGCCGACCGCTTCGTGCCGTGGCACGCCGAATCAAGCTGCTCCATGCTGCGTGTTCCAGGATTCGACTGCGCCGTCGAGATCGACGGCCAGCACGCCCACGTTCAGCGACTCGACGATGTTTTCGCGAGAAGTCCTTGAGCCGCGCGATTTGCAGTGCCTTTTGCTCCAGCGAGGTATAAAGCTGGGCGTTGTCGAGCGCCATGGCCACGTAGCCGGCGATGGTTGAACACAAGTTCGACGTCATCGCTCGACAGAAAGTCGCCGTCGACAGTCTTGCCCAGACCGAGCACGGCGACGGTGTGGTCACGAATCCGGCAGGGAATGAAATAGTTCAGATCGAGCTGTTCAAGCGTGCGCCGCACCGAATCGCTGACTCTCGCGCGGCGCGGGCGACTCGTAAAAGAGCGCGCCCCGCGCGAACTCGGGCCTTGGGCCGGCGTCGAGGAAACTCAGGTCCAGCGGTTCCGGCAAACGCACACCCATCGAGCGCGCCAGCCGGATACGTGCCGGGCTGCGACTCGTCCTCGATGAAAATTGCGCAGGCGGTCCACCAGTAGAGTCTGCGAGACGCGATCCATCACCGACGCGAGCATCGGATCGAGCCGCACTTCGTTGGTGAGCGTGCGGCCGAACTCGATCAGCGTGCGGCGATAGTCGAGGCGGTCCCGGTAGAAGAAGCGGTCCAGACGCGCCTGAATCCAGTCGCGGAAGCGGCTGGAACAGAAACGCGGCGATCGACGATGGCGATGATGCCGCCGCACCGTGCCGTAAGGCCAGTGCGTGGAACAGCGCGCGCGATCAGCGCAACGAGCGCGAAATGTATACGGGCGACCACGCCGCCGCTGGCGGCCGTATAGGCCAGGCCGCGCTTGAAGATGATGTCCACGTCCATCAGCCGGTAACGAATGATGGCGTAGCCGAAACACAAGCGGGATCAGCACAAGTGAGACAGGCGGAAAGATTCATCCACGGGCGCGGGCACGATACCCAGGAAATACGGCACGACGTACAAGAACAAAGAACGGAAGCGATGTCGGCGAGCGCTCCCCGGTGACCCATTTGAGTTGTTGGCGCAGGATCCCCGAAGACGCGCGGCGGTAGCTGTTCACGAAGGCACAGGCGGCGAGCAAGAAATAAATGCCCGAGGCAGGCCAGATCCAGCTGATCGAGGAGAATCCGCGCGCCCCGATCGAAGGCATGAAGCCCAGCTCGCTGTAACCCGACGAGCACGCGCACCAGCAGAAGAGCTCGCCGGCACCGGCCATGAATCGCCGCGAGCTCTGCGCCCTGCCACCTGTCGGCGGGCCGCCGCGCTCCGGAAACACCAGGGCGAAATGCAGCAACAGCGCGGGTTGCAGCAGCCCGGCCACGATCCCGGCCCAGGTAGATCTCCCAGTCGAAAGGTGCCCAGCTTGCCCGTGTATTGAACGAGTACAGGACGAAGGGAAACCAGGCAGAAAATGTAGAAGTGCCAGACGGCGCGCGACGCGTTCCAGCGGCGCGCGAAGATGAACAGGCCGATGAAAGAGGTAAAAAGCAGGCCGACGATGCGCAGATAGTTTTCAATGGACGCCGGCCGCTTCGGCCGGCTGGGTCACCAGCTGAGCTCAAAACCGCTGCCCGCCCCGGTCGACCCGGTAAATGCGCCTGGGTGACCACAGTCCGATCGCCACAGGCGCTTGGTAACGTCGGTGGCGCCATGGATTGCCGCCCCGTTGATCGCCAGTACGCACATCGTCCCCGGTTCGAATGCCGGCGCTGGCGGCGGGCGCGATGCGGAGATGACGCGCCAGGCCAGGACTCCAGTCCGGCGTGTCCAGCCACGACGACGCCGTCGTCCGGCGCGCTCGAAAAGATCGCTGCGCTGCTGGAAATTGATGATGCCGGAACACAATCGCCGCCAAGGTGGCGAGCGCCAGGAACGGCCGCGCCCAACCGGACTCTCTCCTCAGGACTGTCATTGTCTGGCGCGCTCACAAGGCCTCCCCGGCCGCACTGCAATGATCAACCATGTGCTAATGCAACTCGAACTTCCAAAATATAAAAGTTACCTCTAGCACAATAACTACGATATTGAATCCATAAGGACAGGTATTTCCGGGGGCATAGTGCGGGCGGAGCCTCCGGCCTCCCGTTTATGGAAGGCGGATTCCCCGATTTCAGTAATCCACTTTCGAGGTCAGAATTGGAAGCTTACCCCACTCCCGAAACGAACGCAAAACCGGCGTAAACCGCACGATCTGGAAGCATCCTGCCCGTTGACCGTTGCATATACCCTGCGCCAAGCAGGTTCCCTGAAATCAGCCAATAACGCTCCCCACTGGCCCACTCAGCCCCGGCCTGAACGAGCTGGCGAATCGACAAGACGCAAGGTTGCGATCGATCTGGCTGAGCAGCTCTCGCCGAACGGGTCCGAGGCGCGAAACGGTCGTCACCGGAGATCCACATGTAGCTTGCCGCAAACTGAGTGCTCGGCGCTGAGTGGGAATCTTCCCGGCAACGCGGGCCGCGAGGCTGTGGTGGCTGCGCGTCGCGAAACTATCGCGAAGGTCGGACAGCCGAGGCGCTCGAGTTCCGTCGCTGTGGGGAAAGCGCGCCCGGCCCACGCATAGATTGCCGCAAGTAAGTGCCAGGTTGGCAGACAGCTTCTCGCGGTACGCGAGCGCGCGCCCCCCACGAGCTCGTTCCCCCGCCGTCGTAGAGGAACGCCCCTGGAGAAGCACATCCTGCATAGAAGTCCGGGCTCGCGGCGGGTCCGGACCCGAAAATCGCTCTCGTGCCGCGCGGCAGTCAAGTGAAATCGCGGCAGCCTCGAAGCTGGCGCGGCTCCGCCAGTTTGTGTTTTACGGAGGCTTCCTCCTTCATGCCAGCCGCCCTGCGAGAACCGGCCCGCCATCGCGGAAGAGCACCGCGGGGACGCATGTCCAGCTTCCGCAATGGCCGACCTGCAAGCGTGCCCTGGCTTGTCCCCAGCGAGCCGCTGGGGGTGCTTGCGGCGCTACCACCAACGAGGCGGAACCAGCCGGGCGCTACGGTCTGCATCGAGCTGCGCAGCGTGCGGGCGCAGCGCCGAAACCGGAAGACACGATCCCGACACTGGCAGGCATACTCGGCACTCCGCGCGCAACGAGGCGATGGTCGCCCAGCGCCAGCTGCTCGGTATGATCTGAAGCGCAGCTCCTGAAGCGCCAAGTCATCCGAGGCCGACCTTCGCCTGCCGCATCACGAACGACCGTTTCTGACCGTGGCCCGGTGCGTACCGGAAGGTAAGCCAGACGGTCGCGAAGGCGCACCGGAGGCGCCTACGCTCGTAGCTCATTGGCCCGACCAGCAACATGCCGGCCCATGGCTGCCGAGATCTGCTGATCAGACACTGAAGTCGCAGTGGCGCGGGGAGTCGGCGAGATTCGACAGGAGGTCCTGGCTCGCAACGCCCCGCTCGTCACCTGCACCAGCGTCCGCGCGGGCGCTGGGTCCGCTGGGGAAGATCCGCGCCCTAAGAGTATTGAGAGTGTAAATGCCGGGGTCTAATGGCGTCACGCCATTGCAGGACGCGGTGCGCGCTGCGGCCGAGGAGCGCAGCACCCACTTCCAGTCGTCGGGCTCCGCCGGAGCAAGCGTCCGATTTGCGTGACGCTGTAGCGTGTCCAGCGACGCAAAGATCAGAATCCACCCGCAACGCGCAGCAGCGTCGTGAGGTCGGCCATCACGCCGACGTGGCTGCTCCAGTCGCCGGCAGAAATCCCGGCCAGCGACACCCGCAGTCGCGGCTAGCTGCCCAGGCTTGAGGCGGTCGGTGCGGAAAAGGCGCCGTGCTGGTTGGAAAGCAGCTGTGAGACGGTTCCGGCCGCCCGCGTCTTCCGAGAGCGAGCCAGACGGTCGCGCCCATCTGGCGTGCGCCGCGGGGTCCGAGACACTAACGCCGGAGAGCGTCCCGCATCCCGGCCGCACGCGGCCGAACGCGGCCAGGACAAGAACGATTGCACCATGACCCAGCCCAGAGGTCTTGCCGAGTCGATTTCATATAGGGACTGGTTACCTCCCCAGTGGTGCCACTCCGCCGCCTAGATTAGCTAGTCGAAGCCGGCGTCACGGTGAACTCCGCCGAACGGGAAACGGTCTGCTTGGTCGCGAGGTCAGTCGCGTGGATATGTCCAGCTTGTACTTGCCCGGCGGCAAAGTCTTCGGCGCGAGCAACTGCTTCCTCGTAGGTAACCTGCTCGCCGTTTTGCTTAAGCTGCTCACCCGTCACGGACCTCGATGGCACACCGTTCGCTGTCCCTTGACTCATCCTTAACGTCCACCGACACGTCGTTCTTGTGCGTCTTATCGTCCATGCTTCGAGATTGTAGAGTTGCATGTAGATGCCCAGCGGCTGGTCCGACTCTGAAATTCCCCCATTGAGTCTGGGGCGAACCTTCATCGAGCCGAGCACGAACTGCCCGACGCCCACGTCCTTGCAGGAAACCGGCTCCATCTGGTCGGCCAAGAATCAGCGAGCTCCGCATCCAGTTTGTCTATCCGGCATCGGGTGAGACCGCCAGGCGCGTATCGAGCACCCCCACGTTCCCGCTGTTCACGTCCTTGATGACCAGAGTCGATCTTGTACAAACCTGGGACGCAGCGGCACGGCCTTCTGGTAAATCGAGAATTCCTTTGAGCGACGCCGCTCGCGAAGGGAATCCGGAAGTCGCTGCCGGATGACGTCCTCGAATGTCTGGACGATGCGTCCTGTTTGTCAGCGTGCTGATTCTCGAGCGATAAAGGTTCAGCGAGGCGGAGTGCACGCCCTCGCGATTGCGGAACGTCATTTGCTTGTTCTGGATCTGCACCGTCACCGTGGCACCAGATCGTGTCGTCTCGGTAATGCGCATGAAATCGGTAGCGGTAATCGAACGCGAGCTGGATTGCGCACGAATGCGCGTGAGCTGACGACCTCCTCTCGAGGTCTCTGAACTTAACCGGCGGAGGCGCCTGTCGCACTTTGGCGAATTGCTCCAGCCGGCTGAATTCTGTTCTGGCTGGACGAGACCCGCCGCCGCTCAGCGGCCTGACCGGCGCGGTCAGAGCCGTCGGTAGCGGTTGAAATCGAGCTGGGTCTTGTCTGGACAAGCCCATCGGCTTCCGTACATGCTCAACCCGGCCCCTGCGATTCCATTGCCAAGGCGTCTTTCTCGCCCGGGTCCATGGTCATGCGATATTCGCCGGAGCACGATCGGGTCCACGAACTCGATGATGACGTTGCTGCCGAACTCCCTCTCATGTAGCGGTAGCGCCACTGCTCGAACGGATAGGTCGAGGTCGGCCGCCGCCTTCTCGCTCGGGGCGGTTGCATAGCTGCCGCCGGTTGGATGTGTCTCCATTCTCATCGGGCGGGCCCTATATGATGTAGATGCGGCCGCGGTCAGTCCTCCAGCCGGGAACGCCCGAAGCGAACCGCTTCGTTGGCATAGGCGATGCGGCGATAGTGCTCTCTTCCTTGAATTCGTTCTCCACCGTGGTCCGGAGTGGGTCGCGGCGCTGCCAGAACGCCTCGATGAACTGCTCGCGTCTCTTCGTTGGTCTGCAGGCGCAGGAACGCGCGCGCTCTTCATCGCTGATGATGTAGGGACTTCTTCCTGCAGCCACTTCTTGTAGGGCGTATCGAGCTCCTTCTGGAGCTTCTTCAGGTTTTTCGTTTTGTCCTGCGGCTTATCGCCTTTTTTCTTTCCGAATCCTGCTGTTTGTCTGCGGAAGTATCTTGATTATCTTTGTCCTGGGCATGCAGCCTGCGTTGCAGTGAGCAAAGCCCGCTAAGTAGAACGAACAACGCGACACGGCCCAGCGTTCATAAGCATACCTTCACCCCTGATTCGGAAGTCTGATTCATCCCCCTGAGAATGCACGCGTCAATCAATGAATACTCCTGCCCACGGAGCGGTTGCCGGACGCCAGTGTATTACTCTGACCGTGGTGTCCCTGCTGGGTTGCCTGCGAACATTGAAGAGTTTTCCCCAACGATCGAAAAGCCCGCCCCTTGAAGGCTAACGGGAATCCACAGCTAGGAACGGCGTTTGCATTTCTTGCGCCTGGTTATTTCGCAGTTTGCGAGAGTCCACAGCACCGTTCAGACCCTCGCCACCTTTCTCAGCCTCATGCATTGCCTCGTAGATTTGGATCAAAGGTCTCGATCGCGAACAGCAACTTATGAATTGAGTCAACCTTCACGGGGGCTGCGAGGACCTCGTTCAGGCTGGAAATCTCTGACTTCCCGCATCCTCCGTCGATCACGTTTGTGCACTCTCCATGGGAGCTGATGACGCCGCTGCCGTAAACCTTAATCTTTCCATCCCAAGAATTAGTCAAACTCAACTGTGTACCAAAACAGCCGGCCCACGTTCCAGGACGTCCGGGTCCTTTATTTTGCGCACACGCTGCCATAGTGTTGGCTGAAAGTCCGCAAATACCGGGTGCGCATGCATGGGGACGCCCGAAGACGTCATGAAAATGTCCGCTCAGGAATGTATTCGAGCGAATCGCGAATGCGCAGCCAGGTCGTAACCGAAACACAGCGCGCGGCGAGCATTTCAAAAAAGGCCTCCGCCGGGAGAAACCCGCTCACGGGGCGTTGTGCTCCAACCGGTTCTGGGCTTTAGCCGGTCGGTGATGGCGGAAAGATTGGGCAGCCGGTCATCCTGTAGCCCTATGATTTCAAATCCTTCGAGGTATTCCCGGCAAGCATACGCATCCAACTGCGGTCGCCGCCGGCGCACCACTCTTCCTAAACTCCATGTTGGTCAACAGTGTAGTCCTGATATTTTTGTTGGATGAGATAGGTGCAGCAGCTACGAGAGGTCCAACTGCCATGACGCACCTCCTCTCGTTGTGAGACCTGGTTAAGTATATCAAAACTGGCGGGCAGCTTCTCGTTCTACTGATTAGGAAAGACGGACCATTTCGCTTCGACCGCCGCGTCAATTGAATCCAGGACAAGCGGAGGAAAACACCAAAACCCCGACCCTTCGAAAAGCTCGCTTGAAGGTGACGGTCAGGACTCTCTCGCCGAAGCTGTTGTAGGTGTACGTGGTTGTGGCGTTCGTAAATTTCCCGCTGCCTGCTGGCTGCGAGACCGACGTTACGTTGTTCGCGGAACGTAGGTGTACGTCGTAACGCGCCTTGAACCCATCCGTTCTGGTCAGGCATTCCCGTTACTGTCATACGTAGAGCGTTCCACGATCCGTGCAACTTCTCGAGCACCCCGGTCCATCCTCTGCGCTGGTTCTCCATATTCCGCCCGCGACGAATGAGGTAGTTCGATTACGCCCTGCGTGAACTGTCAGCACCGTCTGCCTGGTAAGCGTAAACAGAGGGGCCCCTGTGCCGTATTGCCAGCCACGGTGACTGTCACGTTTCCAGTCGTGGAATAAGCATGGCACGACGGTCATGGACCGACGTATCACTCCAACTTGTGATCGTCGTGGCTGTGGCGCCGTAGAAGTTAACGGTGCTGTTGCTTTGCGCGGAACGGCGTGGGTGGCCAACTTTTCTGCGTTTTTCCTGTTGACGAATGCTCACGGTTGGATGATACCACCCAGTACGTCAACGCCGAGCGGACTGGTTCGCTTTTCTGATCCCAGTAACCGCGTCGGCTCCTTCCGGGCGAGTAGACTTACTGGTAGCGTTAGACGACCGCCCGGAGGAAAGGAGCCGAGCAAATGTTAATTATAGGATGCGACTCCTTCACCTGCGCTATCAGCAGATCGCGATGGGATACCGAGACCGGTGAGCGGTGGAGCGGCGACCGGAGCACGAAAACGGAGAGGCGCGGGGCCTTCTACGCCAGCTTGCCGAAACCAGTGCTGGTGGGCATGGAAGCCACCGGCTACGCAATGGTTTGAGCCGATGCTAGCCGAGCAGGGACACGAGCTGTGGATCGGTCACGCCAGCGAGATCCGGGCTGGCGGTGCGGAAGCAAAAGACGGACGCGCGACGCAGCACACCTGTTACGCTTGTTGCTGGAGAAGCGGTTTCCACGGATTTGGATACCGTCTCCAGCCGGAGCGGGACACGCGGCAACTGTTGCGACACCGATACCAGCTAGTCTGTTTTCGGGTTTCGGTGAAGAACCAGTTACACGGGTTGGCCATGAGCCAGGGCGTGGGCCGCAAAGAAGTTGTTCATGCAAAGGGACGCGAGGAGCGAAAACTCGCTCGGTCCGTGGCAGCCACCGGCGTCAGAGCGAAGCAGGGCATGCTCGATCAGCTAAACCCGGTGATCGAGGAACTGACCGAGCCGTGCAACAACAACAGGCCGAGAGCCAGGCGGACGCCGCTCATCGATGACCTACCTGGGCGTGGGTCCGGTAACCGCACTGGCCTTTGTGCTGACCCTCGGGCCGGTGGCACGCTTCCCGCGGAGCAACAGGTGAGTTATCTGGGGACTGAATCCGCTGAAACGCTCCAGCGGCGAAAAGCAGCATACCTACGCGATCAGCAAGCAGGGCAACAGCATGATGCGCTGGGTTGCTGGCAGCGGCGCAAACGGCGGTGCGGCTGATCCTGAACTACAGCGTCGTATCAACGATTGAAGCCGCTGGGCGCGAGCGTGGCTAAAGTGGCTGTAGCCCGCAAACTGGCCGTGGTTGTATTGACCACTGCGCGCCACAGCCTCGCGCGCAGGCGGCTCCCATGCAAGGTGGTGTGCAGCTCGAGGGGCACCCTGGTCCCAGGTGGGATCGACTTTCTTCTGATTGGGCGCCTTGCCTCCCGCACAGTGGGGAGTTCGGAACCACGAATCATGGTCTGTGGTTGAAGATCGAATAGATGGTTGGTGGAACCAGCGTTCACCGCAGATTCACGATGCGAGCCTTGGTCGGGCCAAAGAAAAGATTTCTGGTGAGAAAAGAAAAACCGCGACCGCACAAACGCAGTCGCCGATCAAATGCACAAGTGTCTCTTGACAACGCCGACGGTTATAGAGGGTGCCCGACCCTTTGGTTTGAAGCTGTGAAACCCTTGCAAAATAATTTCAATCACCTCTGGAAAACAAAATGAAGATGGGTATGTCGGCATGAGCCAAGAAAATGTGACGGGCAAGGCGTGATCCGTCCGATTAACCGGCAGCAGATGAGTTGGCGGGCTGTGGATGTGGAGCGGCTGATTGAGAGGATCATCGGGCGCGGGCGATTTGGACGCTGGTCGGGCGATTGGACTTGCAGCGATTTTACGATGACATCGAGAGCAGCGTGGAGGAAGGCGGACGGCTAGCCGATCCACAGCTGCTGATCAGCTTGTGGGTGTATGCCTACAGCGAGGGATCGATCGGCGCGAGAGGTGGCGCGGCGGTGCGAGTTTGATCCGGCGTTTCAGTGGCTGACGGGGCTGGAGGAAGTGAACTATCACACGCTGGCGGATTTTCGCGTGGAGAAGCAGCAAGAGCTGGATGCGAGTTGTTCACGCAGTTGCTGGGTGTGCTGAGCGCGAAGGGCTGATTACGCTGGAACAGGTGATGCAGGACGGTCCGAAGATCAGGGCGCTGGCGAGCAGCGGAGTTATCGCCGGGAGGGTACGATTCGCGAGCACCTGAGCGTGCGCGGCCCGTGTGGCGGAGATGGGTGATCCGTGGAATGACGAGAGCCGTCGGAAAGCTAGCAAGTTCGCGCTCGACGCGAGCAACAAGACGGCTGGAGTGCGCTGGAGGAGTTGGAGAAGTTGCAGGCGCGCAAGAGGGAGAAAAGCCACGGGTGAGCACCGGCGATCCGGACGCGCGGGTGATGCACCAGTCCGATGGAGGACTGAGCGCTCAGCCACAACGCGCAGATTTCCCCCACGGATGCGGCGCACGGACTGGATCGTGGGAGTGGCGGTGACGCAGGAGGCCAACGACAGCGCGCACAGCTCATTGCCCGCCGTGGACCGCGTCCAACAGCGGCTCGGAAGAAGACACCGCGACAACTGGTGGGCCGATGGCGGCCACACCACGCGAGAGCACGATCGAGAAGATGGCCGGGCGAGAGAGTCGATTTTCTTAGGGACCCTGCGGCACGAGAGACAGACGCCGCGCGGCGCCGACTTGGCTCCGGAACCGCCGTCTCCGCCGAGCGCGCTCGTCTCTATCAGCCAGCCGGAGTACTGTAGTCGCTATGCCCGGAGTGGCAAAGCTCCTGCGGCCGCATGGGACGACGTACCAAGTCCGGCCGGCGCGGGCGGATCGGTTTACCACCTCTACGAGGCTCGAATGCAGTGATTGCCGGACCCTGCCACTCGCAAGCCCGAGTGCTGTCCGGACAACCAGAAGCCACGGCCGTGCAGTGGCTGCGACTCGGAAGAGAGCCGCGGCGGTCGATGGCGTTTCGCGGGAAGATGGTGGCCGGCAGGCGAAAGCCCGGCGACGCCATACCGCCGCCGCGGGACGAGTCGTGGAGTTTTTGCCACGCCTGGATCAAGAGCAAGCTGGGCCTGCGGCAGTTCCACGTGCGCGGCCTGAAGTAAGGTACAGATGGAAACCGCTCTGGGCCCGCCTGACCTACAACCTGCAGCACTGGATCTGTCTAAGCAAGCCGCAAGCGGCTCCTACCGCCAGCTGAAGTGAAAGAGCAAACAGACCGACGGCCCCATTTCTCAAAGGACCTGGGCTAGCCGAGCAAAACATTCCCTAATTGTTCTTCTGGCGCTTATGCCAAGAGGTTTTTCACAGCTTCGTTTTCAAGGGCGCGGGTTTTTTCTTCATGCGTAACCCTCCGCAGCGGCTTCTCCAGACAGGAAACAACATATTCAATGCTGGTATCGAGTATGGTATAAAGGAGACATGATAACTGCGCGTAAGATCTCCCGGCGCACCTCGGCCTCGATCACTCCCCTTCTCTCCGCTGCTGACGTCTCCCGGCGATAGCGCACCGCCTCTCCACCGTTCCTCTAGGCCATCTGCCACGCAATCAGCCGATAATCCCCTGAAACTGCTACGTGAACGCACCTCAAGGGCGAAATCCCCATAGCGCCCGCAGATATCGCCCCAACAATCGGCACCGGCACCTGCCTTGCGGGATCTCCGCTGCACGGACCGTGCAATCCAATTCCCATAGCGCCCGCGGATAGGGGCGCTCCCCCACCCGCGGTTTCGTTCATTGGCGGGTTTCGAACGCCGGCCGACCAGCCGACGTGCGTGGCGCGCGCTCAGTGAGCGGGCCTGCGTCCGAAACCCGTCACGCTTCCAGCCCACACCAATGGGCAATCGAGCCCGTATCGTTGGTCTCTTGCTCCTTCAATTCCGGCCATGCTGGTGATCGACTGGAGGCATGGCTCTTGAGTGCCAAAACCAGAAGTCGCCATCCAAATGGGAATCGAAGCCGCCGCCCTCGAGAAGGAAGGGGCGGATCAGTCACCCCTGTGTTTACCGCCAGCAAATCAGATGAGAGGCAGTGTCTCAATCTGAATGGTGGATAGCCATAGCGCGAAGCGGCTCAACCCAGTGATGCCGTTTCGCTTCCCAGCCAGAGTACGTGGGTGCCGGGAAGGCGGGATCAGCAAATGACCCCACGGCTGGCAGCGATGTGGCCGGGAAATGCCTCCGCTTCCCAATACACAGTCGATCCGCATACAGGGCAGAACCGAAATGACACTGAACGGCCGGCGTCAGGATTGGCGAGTGAATTGGGTTGAGTTGCCGGAGATGGTCGTTTGCTGTTGGGTGAACCACGCTGCGACCGCCGAAGACAGCTCCGGTCCGACGCTGACACTCGAGGCAGTGGCACGATTGAAGTCCGTACCGGCTCACCCTCACACACGATCTCCAGTTTTCCGCAGTTACACGCCGCGCAACGAGTTGTCATAGGCACGCTCCTCTCATTCGGCAAGTGCGGGCAGTCGCACTCCGCGCCGTCGGAGTTGGTCGAAATTGTGGGGGATGGGTGGGGGCTTGCTGCAGCTCCTCAAGAGGGGCGATGTAGCCCCATCGGCCTCGCAGCATGGATAGGAAGAGACCCAATATCAATGCCTAACCGGTTAGTTCCCGAGATGCAAGAGATGGTGACGTCGCGCAGGCCGCCAACTGCACGATCGACGTGGCGGCCGACACGCTGACCTCGCGATGCCCATGCTTGCTGGCCGGGACCAACTTTTCCACGGCGGAAGTGCCCACGCTGCGCGGGCTGGTGACCTACTACGTGCTGTTCTTCATCAATCTCGGAGAGCGTCGAGTGGCGATCGCCGGGATCACCAGTTCACCCGGACGAGGCGTGGATGAAGCAAATGGCCCGGAAATGTGACCATGGAGAGTCATCAGGATCGGGGTGATCCAAAGGCGTGCGTGCCGATCCAGCGCACCAACACATAGAACACCGGAGTGAACAGCAGCCCGAACAACGTCACGCCGAGCATACCGAAGAACACGGCCGTTCCGAGCGCCTGACGCATCTCCGCGCCCGCGCCCGTCGCCAACACCAGCGGCACGACACCGAGAATGAAGGCGAGCGATGTCATCAGGATCGGCCGTAGACGCGTGCGCGCGGCCTGTACGGCTGCCTCCTGTCGACTGGCACCCTGCTCCTCGGCCTGTCGCGCAAACTCGACGATCAGGATGGCGTTCTTCGCTGCCGAGCCCGATGAGAACACACGAAGCCGATCTGGGTGAGGATGTTGTTGTCCATGCCGCGCAACAGGACGCCGCTGATCGCGGCGAGCAAGCACATCGGCACGATCAGGATCACGGCAAGCGGGCAGCAGCACGCTCTCATACTGTGCGGCGAGCAACAGGAAAACGAACACCACGGCCAGACTGAACGCGATCGGGTGCCGTGTTGCCGGCGATCTTTTCCTGCAGTGCGATCTCGGTCCACTCGAACCCGAAACCTGTTGGCAAATTGGTAGCGATGATCTTTTCCATGGCCGCAATCGCCTGGCCGGTGGAAAAGCCCGGCAGCGTCGCCCCCTGCACCTCGGCGGCCGGGAACAGGTTGTAGCGCGGCACGCGGTACGGCCCGGTGATTTCTCGAAAGGTCGCGACCGACCCGAGAGGCACCATGTCGCCCGAGACGGAGCGAGTTCGCAGGTTCTCGACGTCTCGCAGCGACAGCCGGAATGGATTGTCCGCCTGCGCTGTCACCCGATAGGTTCGCCCGAGAATGTTGAAGTCGTTGACGAAGGTTGAGCCCATATACGTTGACAAGGTGTCGAAGAAACGCGTGATCGGCACGCCCAGCATCTCGGCCTTGGTGCGATCGATATCGGCATAGACTTGGGGCGTCGAGGTGTTGAACAGCGTGAAGACCTGAACCAGGCCGGCGGTCTGGTTGGCGGGGCCTGTGACAGTTCCGACGGCCTGCTCGAGCGCCCGCGGACCGCGCCCGGCGCGGTCCTGAACGTAGAGCTTGAAGCCACCGCCGGTGCCAATTCCGGGCACCGATGGCGGCGGGATCACCAACACGAAGGCTTGCCGCAGCGCCTGCATCTGGGCGCGCAGGTCGTTCAAGATGCTGTCGCCGGAAAGCCGCGCCTTCACCCGTTCTTCGAACGGCTTCAAGGTGACGAAGATAACCCCGTATTGGGGGCGTTAGTGAAGGTCGCGCCATCAGATCCAGCGAACGCGACCGCGTGGTCGACGCCGGGCCGCTTGAGCAGCATGTCGGATGCCTGGCGCACGAGCTGGTCGGTTCGCTCGAGGCTCGCGCCCGGCGGCAAGGAGAGCGCGGTAATGAAATATGCCGCGGTCAAGTGGCGGGATGAAACCTGATGGCGTGCGGGCAAACTGGAAATACGTGAGCCCAATGAGCCCGCCGTAGATCACCAGCATCACCGCCGATACGCGCAGCGTGCGCCGCGTTAGCCCGCCATAGCCTTGAGAAAGCTGCTCGAAGAGCCGGTTGAAGCCCGCAAAGAAGTAGTCGAACGGGGCACTCACCGTCTTCCATATGCCGTATCTCTGTTCGTGGCCGTGCGGCTTCAGCAGAAGCGCCGCGAGCGCCGGTGACAGCGTCAGCGACACCATGGCCGAGATGATGGTTGAGGCGGCAATCGTCAGCGCGAACTGCCGATAGAAGGCGCCGGAAATGCCGGTGATGAACGCGCTGGGAATGAACACCGCGCAGAGCACAAGCGCAATCGAGATCAACGCCCCACCGACCTCGTCCATGGTCTTGTGGGCGGCATCGCGCGGGGTAATTCCCTGACGCAAATAGCGCTCGACGTTCTCGACCACGACGATGGCGTCGTCGACGACAATGCCGATCGCAAGTACCAGGCCGAACAGCGTCAGATTGTTCAGGGAGAAGCCGAATGCCGTCATCACCAAGAAAGTGCCGATCAATGAAACCGGGATGGCGACAATAGGTATGATTGCCGCCCGCCAAGTCTGCAGGAACAGGATGATCACGATCACGACCAGCACGACCGCTTCGAACAGCGGTCTTGATCACCTCGTCGACCGACTGCTGAATGAACTCGGTGGTGTTGTAAGCGACGCGGTAGCTCATTCCACTGGGGAAGCTCTTGGCGAGCTGCTCCATCGTGCCGAGCACCGTGGCTGCAGTAGCGAGCGCATTCGAAGCCCGGTCGTTGGAAAATCCCGATCGCTGTCGCCACTTTGTTATCGAGATAGGCGTTGGTCGTGTAGTCCTGCGAGCCAAGCTCGACTCGAGCAATGTCGCGGATCCGGGTCACTCGACCGTCGTCATCGGTCGCGACGACGATCTCCTTGAACTGTTCTGGGTCCGAGAGCCGACCCAGCGTCTGGACCGCGATCTCGAACGCGCCCGGCGACGTCGCCGGCGGCTGATTGATGGAGCCGGCCGCCACCTGGATATTGGCTGCCCGCAACGCCGCGACGATATCGCTTGCGGTCAACTTTCGCGCTTGCACCTTGGCCGGATCGAGCCATACGCGCATCGAATAGTCGCGTGCGCCGAACACGATGGTGTCGCCCACGCCATCGATGCGGGTGATGACGTCCTTGATATTTATGGTGGCGTAGTTCGAGATGTACTGCTGATCCAGGCTCCCGTCCGGAGAGATCAGGTGGATCACGAGCATCAGATCGGGAGAATTCTTGCGCACCGTCACGCCAATGCGCTGCACCTCCTCTGGCAGGCGCGGCAAGTGCGACGGACACGCGGTTCTGTACCAAGACTTGCGCTTGGTCGATATTCGTCCCGGGCTTGAAAACGACGCTGATCGATAAGGCACCATTGCCGGTCGATTGCGACACCACATAGAGCATGTTGTCGACGCCGTTGATCTCCTGCTCGATTGGAGCCGCAACGGTCTGAGCAATCACTTCCGCGGACGCGCCCGCGAAGGTGGCGTTCACGACCACCGTGGGCGGTGCAATCTCCGGGTATTCGGTGATCGGCAAAGCCCGAAAAGAGATGAAACCAAGCAGGGTCACGATGATCGAGATGACGCCCGCGAAGATCGGCCGATCGACAAAGAAGTGAGAAAACCGCATGCAAGCTGCCCTACTGCTGGCGGGATGTCACGAGGCGAATCCGCCGCTTACTGAGCCACGGCTTTCTGCGCAGTCACTTCGATCTTGCCATCCTCCGGCTTGACCTTCTGTCCGGGACGGGCCCGCTGCAGCCCATCGATGATGACCCGGTCGGTCAGGGCGAGCCCAGAGCGTATGACGCGCAAGCCTTCCACCATCGGACCGAGTTCGACCAGCTTCACGCCGACTGTGCCATCGTCGGCAACAGTGAAGAGGATCTTGCGCGACTGATCGGACGAGATTGCGTTGTCAGGCACGAGCAGCGCCGCGTGCTCGCCGCCGAACAGGCGAAGCCGCCCAAAGTATCCCGGTGTCAGCAGGCCATCCTTGTTCTCGAACACGGCGCGTCCGCGAATGGTGCCGGTCTTTGGATTGAGCACGTTGTCGACGAAGTTCATCCGACCCAGATGCTTATAGTCGAGCCTCGTCGGCAAGCCGAACCGCCACTGGATTCTGCACGTCGCGGGACGAAGGCCTTGCGCCGGCCGCGGAAAGACGCATGTAACGTAAAAGTCTGCCTCGCTGCCGTCGAACACGAAGTGTATCGGATCGATCGATACAATCACCGTCAGTAGTGTCGCGCCCGCTTGTCCACCTGCGATGAGGTTGCCGGCATCGACGCGCTTGTCGGAAATGCGCCCGGCGATGGGTGCGCGCACCTGGGTCCAATCGAGATTGAGCTCCGCCTGCTTCAAGGAAGCTTCGAGCGAAGCAACCTGGGCCGCCGCGTCGCGTTCGGTCGATCGTCTGGTATCAAATTCTCGCTCGGTGACAGCTTGGCTGCGCACAAGCGGAGATGCGCGTTGCACGTCGAGCGATGCTATCTGTAGTTTCGCTTTCGCGCGTTCGACGTCGGCTTTGGCTTGCTCGACGGCGAACGTATAGGGACGCGGGTCGATCACGAAGAGGAGGTCGCCCTGCTTGACGACCTGGCCCTCCTTGAAGTGAATCGAATCGATGAAGCCAGACACCCTAGCGCGGACCTCGACTGTCTCCACGGCTGTAAAGCGACCCGTGTATTCATCCCATTCGGTAATCGTTTTCTCGAGCGGGCGTGCCACGGTGACGGAAGGTGGTGGCGGTGCGCCTGCGGTGGGCTTGCTGTCGCAGCCACCCAGCACATGGGCCATGAGCAGCAGGAGATCATGAGGACCGCTGGCGGCATAGGCTTTTCCTTCGCTCGTCGGTTCTGCAAATCGCTACGCCTATTGTGAGGGTTCACTGAGTAGACATTGCCTATCGGCGTTGCGCATGCGAGCCGCTTTCGCTCGTGGAACGGCTTCCTGGCTTTTCACGCCCTGCCTGCGTAGACCCTGCTCTCCACCAGCACCAGCCCGCGCATCGGTTGACCGCCGTCTACGACAAAGGGCCTGACCCCGTGACGTACGAGGCTGCGTCAGAGCAGAGAAACAGCACGATACCGCGTAAGGTCAAAAACTAAAACTGCCGAAAAGACGGTCAGTTATCCTCGGCCCGTATGGTGGTGACCGAGGCGGTCCGGTATTCTGGGGGCAATCAAATGACGCCATCGCGGACGGTCGAGGCGGGGGCGCCGTTATGGATTGGGCGCATCCTCGCTTACGTCACGGGGACGGTGGACCAAGAGCTGCTTGCTGGAACGAACGAGATATCTGACCGCCGAAAACCTCATCCTGAAGGCCCAGTTGAAAGCTCGAAGCCATTCTGCCAGCTCGCGCCGCCTGTTGGATCTTGTCGGGTTTGGCGACGAGCCAGTCCAGCCTCCTCCGTATCGTGCCCGCTTTGCTGTCGAACTTACCATCGCTCGCGATATTCTCCTTGATCACATTCAGCTCGAAGTAGCGAAGGCTTTAGTCAATTGAAAGAGCAACTTTGCCTGCCGGGGTCATGGTCTCCATATTTTGCTAATTCCGGTGGAGATCGACGCCGATGGCCTCGAGATGTTTGATAATCTCCATTCGGTCGATCAGCGACCGGCCGAGTCGGCGAACACTAAGGTCGCTCAAGCAGAACGACCGTTCCCTGACCGCCATCTGCGCAAACGCTGACGACTGCGCGGCTTCCGCTGGGCATCGCGAACAACTCTTTGGCGCATTGGCTTAGATCTCGTGCCCCTGTCGCGGCAAACGGATGGCCAAGTGCTATCGAACTGCCGTTTGGGCTGACGCGGTTCCAGGGAAATCCCCGAAGTTCTGCGTTATCCCAGTCTTGCGCTTGATCCAGTCTCTATCTTCGAGCGCAGCGACGTTAGCCAGTACTTGGGCGCAAAGGCCTCGTGGATCTCCCAAAGATCAATATCCTCGTAGCAAAGATTGCGGCGATCAAAGAGCCGTGGAATGGCGTAGGACGGAGCCATCAAGAGGCCTTCGTTTTGGAGATCGACCGACGTGATCTCGAAATCGATAAGCCGCGCAAATGGTGTGTTGTCTGCCAATCGCGCAAGGCCGGCTTTGGTCGCGACCCAAATCGCGGCGGCGCCATCCGTCAAAGGTGACGAGTTGCCCGCAGTTAAGCTGCCCTGCCCACTCACCCGATCAAAGGCCGGCGGCAGGTGCGCCAGTTTTTCCAGCGACGTATCTGCCCGGGGATCGTGTCACGATTAACCTCGCCAACCGGAACGATCAAATCGTCGAAGAAACCCTTGCTGCGCGCGACGATAACGCGCTGGTGGCCTTTGAGCGCCCATTCGTCCTGTAGTTCGCGGCTAATGCGCCATTCCTTTGCTGTCTCTTTCCGTATGTTCCCCCATGCTCTTGCCGGTCGTGCGATTGACGATGGCTATCCATTCGCGAGATGAAGTCCGTTCTGGAAGCGGCGCGCCCCCAAATTGATCAGCTGGTCTCCGAGGTTGTCGGCAACACCGGCCCCAGGACGGACGGCGCGCACGCCGTCCAGCGCTGGCGCGAGGCTGCAAACGCGCTTGCGGCAAGGCAAGCGAATTATGCTTACCAAGTGTATGCGCGACTAAAAGTGGGCTCGACGCTTGAGCATGTCGTTGGACTGGCCTGTGAGCTAGCGCGGAGCTTGACAGGGATTCGCCACGTCGCGACGCACTCGCTGCCGCAATCCGTGCTTGGGGAGCCCGCCAAGGCGTGATGCCGCCGCACGGCGTGCTGACCGGCGCTGGTGCCGTCATTGACGGATCACATGCTACGCCGTGGATAGATTTCTTGCTTCATTTTGATATCGACTTTCGTCGCCGAAGACTATCGTTTGTGGTTCGCGCCCTCAATCAGGTCTATGCACGACTCGAGGAGCCCGCATTTCGCGGCCTTGAGCCCACGCAGATCGATGAGATGAAACAGCGGTTTCAACGGCCGCTCACCCGACTGCGGACGCTGCGATCGAGGGAATTCGCGTATCCTGGGATCCGAGCGCGCCTGCTTGCCCTCTGGTGCCCTTGATGGGTCTTCCGATGGAGGCACGCCGCGCGCGTTCACCGAGAAGTCCCCTGGCTGACAGGGTCGACGACATCATGGGTCAGCTGTCGGATGAGCTTAATCTCAAGACCATCGACCAGGAACTCGATGTAATCGCGGGATCTACCTTCGGTAGATCTGTCCCTCACGCATTTCGGCATGAGCTGGTATTGTACTACATAGGCTTTGCATTCTGGGACGTGCTCACGTTCACGCTGCCAGAGTGGCGTGACCTCGGCGAGCATGACGAAATCCGCGTCGATCGCATCAGCCCTGTAGATGCGCTTTCGCTCCGAGCGCGAGCGACCGATACGATCTTGAAGGGCGCAGAGCTGAGGCACTTTGCTGGATTCTAAGCCGTTCGATGCGTGAAAGCGACTATTTGTGGGGACGTCTCGACGGCGCCGAGCGCCTCATAGACATCGTTTGTGATGCCGCGCGTAACGACTATGCGCTGGAACCCATAGAGATCAGGAAGATCAAAGACAAGGTGTTCCGTTCAATCTTCGATACCGAGGAAAACATGTCCAGGACAAGGGCCTGATCACATCCGCCAAGGCGAGGGGCTAACCATAGCCATCTATGCAGTTATCAAGGAGTCGCGCGTCTTGGTGCCACAAGTTGTGGCTTATCGACTACTTTAACAGGCGTTTGGCAAATTGGCGGGCTTGCGTCGGGTCTACAAAGGCAAATAAGCAGCGTCCGACCACCGGCAGTTACTACCTAGTCCAGAATATAGCCTACACTCTCTGCACAAAAAAACGAACGGACTAGGCGAGGGTTGCGCTTGATTTTGGCGAGATCCTTCTCAACGCGGGCCTTGAGCTGCTCGTTCTGCTTGAGTGGCGTCTTGGTGACGCCACTCTGGCGCAAGTGGTTCCAAACGAACTCGTCGGGGTTCAGGTCCGGAGCGTAGCCAGGCAGGAAGTGCAGTTCGAGCTGGCCCTTGAGCGATTGCACGTAGGCGGCGACGATCTTGGCACGATGGGCAGGATGGCCGTCGAGCACGAGAAACACTCGGTCGCCGCCGGCGACGCATGAAGGCTTTGAGCTTGCTGATGAACAGTTCGGCATTGAACTTACCGGTATAGACATCGTACCAGAAGGCGCCACTGGCATTGACCGCTGAAATGGCGTTGACGCGCTGGCGCTGACCACTAGTTGCCACGATCGGTGTCTCACCCTTGGCGCCCCAAGTGCGCTGCAAGGCCGCATCCGACCGCACGCCGGCCTCATCGATGAAGAAAATGTCCGCGCCCCGCCGCTTGGCGCGGGCCTTCAGCTTCGGATAGTCTTTCTCTTTCCACTTGGCGATCGCTACGGGATCGCGCTCGTAAGCGCGCCGCAACGGTTTTTGCGGCGTGATCTCGAGCGTGGCCAGGAGCCGACCTACAGCCGTTACGCTGAGCCTGTGCTTGAATTTCTCCTCCACCAGCTCGGCGACGATCCTACGCGTCCACAAACCGAAGTCGAACCCGTGTTGGCGCGGATCCTTGCCGCAGATCCAACGGCGCACCTGAAACTGTTGGCGCGCGCTCAAGGTCGGTGGCCGCCCCGTCGACGGGCGCGATTGAAGCGCCGTCTCACCGCCCTCCCCGTGCGCTCGTAGCCAAGGGTAGATTGTCGTGCGGCACAATCCATAGCTCTTCATCACCGCGCTTGGTGACTCTCCCTCGCGCACACGCTTCACCGCCATCCGCCGCATGGCTTCCGAAGTCTCGTGGCTCAATGTGCGTCCGTCGATTTTCACGAATCACACATTAGCACATCAATAGCTTGTGTAGGGCAAATTATGGACTAGTTAGTAAGAAGCGAACGCGGCATCAGGCTGAGGGCAGCCTGATGCCGCTCATCATGGGTTGGCCGCCGTGGATGAACCAGGATGCCCGGCGCTGCTGACGGGGGTCAGGCTAGCCAGCGCCTCCCAATGGACCCCCGGTAGCGAACCCAGAAGGCCACGTCTATACGAGCGCGCACGTTGGCCTGTGGGACCAGACTCGGAAAGTACTTAGGTGCCAAGAACAGCTGACGTCTGGCCGGAAATGGCTGGAAAATATCACGCCCAAGCAATGATAGAAGACCGGCGCATTCGGCTCGCCACTATCATTCTTGGGTCGGCCTGGGGCCGAGCCCGATAAGATCGAGCTCGCACGGCGCGAGCTGGCGAAAGGGCATCGGCATCGGCAAGGTGGCTCGCTTTCCGTCTCTCAGAGACTACGCCAGGCGGTGCGACTGGCTCGACTAGGTTGCGGTCACCAGGCGGAGCGATAGGTTCGGGGTAAAGCCGAGCTACAGCACTGCCGCACTCTCCTCGGCTCGTGCGGTCCCCCTTCACTACACAAGTTTGTGCGTACACGCGTCTTGGGGTTTTGCGCATCATGGGGTCTTTAGCACATCGATCCGTTTCCGCCGCCCTCATCGCCGTTGCGGGGCCTACGCAAGTACCCACCGGCAAGCCCCTTGCCGTGCCCCAGGAATTGGACCCGGCGGCCGGTAAGACTCCTGGCTGGGAGCACATGAGCATGGTGCGCAGCACTTAACCGAGCAGCCTCACGCGGGAAGCGATCGTCGCTGCGCAATTGGGGAACTCGCGGTTCCCTTGGGTTGTTAATGTAGCGGACGACACGCGGCACCAACGATGGAGCGAACGATGCGGACCATTTGGCTTGAAAGCTCGCAGTGCTAGCCGGGCTCGCGCTATTTGCAGCCTCAGCCATCGCCCAGAGTCAGAAGGACGGCCAAGATCAGTCGCAGGTCAAGCAAATCAAGCTCACCGAAAAGCAGGTCCGGGATTTCATTTCGGCTTCAGAAGCAGCTCGCGCCGCTCGCGAGCAAGCTTGAAAGCGCAGCCGACAAGCCTGACCCGGCGCTTCAAAAGCAGGTCGAGCAGATTGCCAAGAGCAACGGCTTTTCAACGCTTGCTGAATTCGACGACGTGGCGGCCAATATTTCGTTGGTGCTCGCCGGGCTTGACCCTCAGTCGGGACAGTTCACGGAGCCTCCGGACCAGCTCAAGAAGGACATCGACGAACTCAAGCAAGACAAGCAGTTGTCCCAGAAGGATAAGGATCAAGCTCTCGCGGAAATGCAAGAGGCGTTGAAAAGTGCAGCGCCGTTGCAATTCAAAGAGAACGTTGCTGTGGTGAAGAAATATCAAAAGGAACTAGACCAAGTAACCCCACAGGAAGCAGAGAAGCAGGAGCCCGGGAAGAAATAGTACTGATACCTTCCCTAGCTTTGGGGCCCCGGGCCAGACCCTTCCCCCTCTTTGACCACCTGGGCCCTTCTCTTTCTGGGAGGTCGAGGTTTGCCGACCACCCTTGCTGAGCGCGATCCGCTGCATTAAAGCCGCGATACTCCTTCGGCTTGCAATGAAACTGTCCCTGGTCACGGCGCAACGCATCGGCACACGATCAGCCTCGTACTGAACCACGTGAGTGCCAGCAAGAGCACGATATTCGCGTCGCCCCCGGGTAGTACGTAAATGAGTTGCGTCCTTCGATCAGGCTTAGGCGCAAACTGGAATCGGCGCGCTCAATGAAGCATCGAGGGGGAGGACGTTGTATTTGCCGGCTTCGACCCACAGAACAAATCCTGCTATTCCTTTAGTTTGGCAGGGTTCTGCGCCGCCAGGTCGTTGGCCTCGCTGAAGTCCTGCGCGACGTTGTAGAGCTCCCATCTGTCTTTGGCGAAGTTATAGCCGCCGGCGTTCTCCCATGGCAGTCGGCCATGTCGCGTCACCACGATCCAGCCATCATGGTAAAACGCGAGATTGCCGAACATCTCGAAGTACTGTGTATGGCGCTGTTCCTTCACGTTGGCATCATCAAAACTGTACATCATGCTGATGCTTTCGATCCGCTTTTGCGTGACGCCGTTGAGTTCAGACGGGGCGGTAACGACGTGCCGCCGCCAGGATCGTGGGGGCGAGATCAATCACGTGGTGGAACTGGGTGCGGACGCCGCCGACTTGCTAGAACGCCGCCCCGCGCCCTCACTTCCGTGGGCGCGCAGCTAAGCCCAAGGTAAGTAGCCCTCCCATGGTTCATGTCTGACGTGTAAAACGGCGCGGGATGTTGACCCTCCGTATCGTGTAAGGTTGTCGCCGGCTAACGATTGTATTCGCCGAGCTTTCAGGGATTGGTGCGTCGTGCGCTGGCAGCACGTCGCGCATGGGTGCTGCGCGCAGTGGTGGGGTCTCGGCTGGCAAGCCAGCCTTGCCGGTACACTCGATCATTCGCTCTGCGTCATAGATATGGCGACGGCGAGCAGGTCCATTCGCACCTCATCGGTCTGCATGTATCGGTCGGCGACAGCGAGGTGGTGCAAGTTCTGGCGCGCCTGACGGATCGATCTGCCGAGCACAGCGCCGCGGTCGAGACGGTTGTGGCACGCGCCACGGGAACTCTCGCAGCTCTCGCGCGGCGCGAAGCCAACGTCGTCTCCATCATCGTCGACAAGGGTCAACCTTTTGAAGCGCATCCAGCCTACTGGGCCCCGTTCGTGTGGTTGGATGAACATGATCACTCCGCAGGCGGCTATGCTGGGCTCATGGGCGGTCTAGGCGAAGTTCGCTAGGTGTTTAGCGCCTTGGAGATAGGGGTTTGTTCTCATAACAGCCCATCGGCGCAGCTGTTCGGCTGCTCGATACACTTTCAGCAAGGATCTGATTTAAATGGATAAAAATTTGTTGCAGGGGCCCGCAACGGCCAGTGCAGTACCTTCCTCGTATGCGGTTTCCTGCATGATGGTCGCCATGTTCCGCGAAAAGTCCAAGATAGCATGCAGTTTTGAGCTGCTTCGCTGGGTGCTGCGTGAAGCGGGCTCGGCCAACGCTGACGCAATACTCTCAATTCCGGACATCGAGGAGCCGGGAACAAAAGCGGTCAGGGCCAACGGCTGTGGGCGATCCCTAAACGGTCGGGATGGTGCCGCCGTCAATCACGTACTCACTGCCCGTGATCGACGCAGCGCGCGGTGAGACGAGGAACGCGATGAGATCGGCAACCTCACTGGGCTTCGCGGGTCGGCCGATCGGGATGCCCCCAGCGAGTCCATCGAGGCGTTCACGGGCTGTCTTCTCGTCGCTACCGGCGTCCGCTGCAAGGCGGCCAATCAATGTCGTGGCCGCGGTCGTCTCCCACCCACCCAGGCGACACCCGCATTACGCGCCTCCCTTCGGGCTGACCTCCTTGGAAAAGGCCCTTTGCTGTAGTTTGATAGAGCAGCCTTCGCCGCCGCATACGCGATAGTCGACTGGGGCAGTGGCAGCTGGCTCTGTATCGACGTGAAATGCACGACGACTCCAGAGCCTTGTTCGATCATCGCCGGCAAAAGCGCGCGATCCAGGCGCACGGCCGGCAGCAAGTTGAGGTTGAGCTCCCTTTGCCACACCTCGTCGTCGACCACCGCGCCAGCCAGGCGCTGTTGATCCGCCGACGACGTGCACAATGATATCAATGCCGCCAAGGCGCTTGCGAGCAGCCGCTGCTATTGTCCGCGCAACCTTCCGCATTGGTGATATCGGCGGCGACGAACATCTCATCGCCGGAATGTGCGCCGCGTGATCGCGCCGTGGTCAGGACTTTGGCACCGGCATCTCGCAGCCGGGCGACAACGGCCTTGCCGACACCCTTGGTGCCGCCGGTGACGAGGGGCGCGAAGGCCGCCTAGTTGGAGATCTGCGCTCATAGCCGGATGTCCAGTGAAGCGATCCGGCCATCTTCGATTTCGAAGATATGCTCCAGATTGATTGGGCTGCCAGGGAAGTCACCGGAGACCTTGCCCGTCACCACCACCCTGCCTTCCCGTTCCGACACGGTGAGTGGTTCGACGGTGTGATGATATTTTCGACTGGTTTCAACACGCCACGCTTTAATGGCCGCCCTACCTGTGATGGTCTTGCCCTCGTCGCGCACGACGGCACCAGACAGCAAAGCACAGGTCAATCGCGGATGAGTCGCGGGCGTTCTCCGATGCGAAATAGAGATCGATGGGCGGTCGCAACGTGATGTTCATGACGATTCCTCCTCTCCGCGTTGGGCACGCACTGCACTTGCTCAAGAAGGAAGATGTGCCTATGGTCGCCAAATGGCAAGAACACACAAAAAGTAAGGTACTCACCTGACCGTAAGGATAGGGGTCACACGCCGGTCTCAGCTGCGGAGGGCGTCGAACAGGCGCTCAAGGTTCTCGAAGGGCGCTGGAAGCTTGTCATCCTTTTCCAGTTGTTCGACGGCAAGCTAGTGCGTTTCTCGCAGCTCGAACGCGCCATCACCTCGATCTCTCAAAAGATGCTCATCCAGCAACTGCGGCAGTTGGAGAGCGACGGCGTTGTTCGCCGGATCGTCCATCACCAAGTGCCGCCCAGAGTCGAATACGGTCTGACCGATTGGGGCGAGGCGCTCTGCCCGGCGCTCGACGAGCTGCTCAAGTGGGCTGCGTCGCGCGAGGACTTCAAGGGTGCTTCAAGCTCTGAAGCCTGAGGTGTTGGTTGGATCCATGACCGCTGTTTTGCGCGCTAGATCAGATCACGCCCGCACAGCCGTCATGCGAGCTGCTGCTAAGCATTGGACGTCCCCGCATGTCTTGTCCCGGAACGACGCGGTACTTTCTGGAGTTTAGTCGCTGCGGCATGTTCCGGAAGGGAGGCTGCAAATGACGGGCATAAACGGCAAAGTAATCGTGATAACCGGCGCGAGCAGCGGTATCGGCCGCGCGGCCGCGCTACTGCTGGCAGGACGGGGAGCCAAGGTCGTGCTCGGCGCGCGAGGAGCTGACGAGCTGGAAGCTATCGTTCGCGAGGTTCAAGACTCTGGAGGGGACGCGGCTCACCGACGCACGGATGTGTCTAAGCGACAAGACGTGGTTGCGCTCATCGGCTTGGCAGCCGATCGGTATGGCAAGCTTGATGTGCTGATCAGCAACGCCGGGATCGGCCCCATCTCGAAGTTCGAAGACTTGCGCGTCGAGGATTGGGAGGCGATGGTCGATGTCAACGTCAAGGGCCTGCTGTACGGCATCGCAGCCGCTCTGCCCATTTTCGACAGCAAGGCTTTGGGCATTTCGTGAATACGATTTCGACCGCCGGCATCCAGATGAGCCCGACGATGGCGGTCTATGCCGCTACGAAGAACGCCGTGCGCACCTTAAGCGAGGGACTACGTATCGAGGCCGATGGCAAGTATCGAGTGACCGGGATCTCCCCGGATTTGTCGGGACCAACTTCGCCGCATCGATAACCGATCCCGGGATGAAGGCGCAAATCCAGAAGCGCATGGACGAGATCGCGCTGGAGCCGGATGCGATAGCCCGCGCGATGGCGTTCGCGATCGAGCAACCCGACCATGTCGACGTCGGCGATATCATTATCCGGCCCACTCTCCAGAACTGAGCGACCATCCTGGCCTTCACGGTCGCGGACAATGTGCGCCGGTGGCCGCCCACGCCTCCAGCAGCGCAGCGAACTCCGCGTTCGTGCCTGGAGCCGGCGCGCGGCCAAGACCAGGGTCCAGGCCCATTGCACCAGGCTGCCGATGCCGCCTTCCATCTGCGCGCGGATGACATCCGGATTGACCGAGACGCCGCAGTCGACCGCGCACCACACTTTATTGCACACGCGGACCGTCGGCGTTGCCTGCTGAAACCTCCGCGATTTGTGCGACATAAGTGCCAAAGCTTCGACGATAGCAACGCCGCGTGCGCGGTCATTTATGGGGCAGGGGCCGGACCAGCGCGCGAGCTGGGCTACAGCGCGCAATACGCCCGCTTGGCGCGGTGACTCGCCCATCATCGCCAACCGTCCGGCGATCGGGTCCTTCCACTGCCGCCTGCAGCAGCTCATCGACGAAGCATTCAAGCCGCATATCCCGTGTGCGTGGTGGCCAACAGAACGCCATGAGAGGGTGGGCACGCCGACCTTGGCGACGTGCATCACAGCGAAAGTTTTGCAATCTCGGCAAGGAAGCTTTTTGGCCCCTCGATCATCAAGTCATCGATGCCGTCCTTTACCATGGCGGCTTCCCATGGTGTTCCGATCGGGAACGATTGCCCTACGACGTATTGGTCAGGCGACGATCTGGCCGTCGCGCATGGCCTCGCGCATGCGGTGGAGGAAGGATCGGGCGGTAGCGACCTCCCTGAATGTCATCCTCGCGGGTCCAGACGAGGTTTGACCGGCCGGTTCGGCCCGATCGCTTTTGCGACCCCGGCCAACTCCTGCGCAAATCGGAGAGCGCCTCGCCGCGCCGCCCGAAACTGCCGCCCGCCGGCATGGTCTCTATCTCGACTTGCTCCGGCTTGATCCCGAGTACAGTGGCGATCGCCATCCGATCGCCGGTCTGGAGCTGGCAGCCTATGCGTGCTGTCGCGCGCTGGCCATCCCAGCGCAGAAAGCCGTCCAACGGCTCCATGAGGTGCATGCGCGAGATAGGGGAAGACGTACTCTGCTTCGATGGCGCCGCCACCTCCCGACAGAGCGGCCTCGGCATCGCCGTGGACTGCAGCCACAATGCCCTTGGTGCGAGCGAGCTCCCGGTAGTAATCGATGATCTGATCACTGCCACGCGTCTCGGCTGCCGTTTCGTCCCAAGTGATGCGCAGTTTTTCGCGCCCTTTGATTGCCAGCCACATGCCGTTGGCAAAGACCGCGACGCCCTGAGGCGTCTGCTTGACGTCGACCACGCCGGAGACCGCGCGCGCAGCCAGATGCATCGAAACTTGCCACCTCCGCTCCGAAGCGTGGCGGATGCGCCACCACAACGGTGAGCATGCTCGGCTCGCGAATATCGATGGTGAATTTCGCTGTCCCGTTGGACTTCGCGGCGCTGTCCAGTCGCTTCACCGAACGATCGCGGCCGATCAGCCGGAAAAACGACGGCGGCTGAGCGGCGCGTCGGCGGGAACCGGCGAGCTTCGCTGCCGCTTCCGCAGAATTGTCCGAACCTCCCACTGCGGCCAGATCTGACGTGCCGGAGGACACCGCTCGACGGTGATCTGGCTGGCCGGAACATTCCAGTCGTTGGCCGCCGCCTGTACCAACAGCTCGCGCGCAATGGCGCCTGCCTTGCGCATCTGCTCGTGGAGTTGGCGATCGAGCTCGATCCGCCGGTTCCCTGCACAGGACCGAACACCAGGTTGTTATGAGAGTCGCATTGGCCGGCGCATGCTCGGCCCGCATCTGTGACCAGTCGGCATCCAGCTCCTCGGCGACGAGCGTCGAGAGGCCCGTGAATGGTCCCTGGCCGAACTCGATGTGCTTGACAATGACGGTCACCACATTATCGGTTCCGATGCGAACAAACGCGTTCGGCACAAAGATTGTTGAACCTCCTGCCTCGAGCACCCGCCCCAGGTCCGACTGCGATCGGGCTGTGCTACCAAGATGCATGCCAATGACGCGGCCGGCGGCGCCGCCTGAGCACCGTGCGTCGCGAGGTCGCTTGTTGCCAACGGTCATGGTCAGGCCTCCAACGTGCGGGCTGCGTGGCTTGATGGCAGCACGGATGCGAACGTAGGTGGCGCAGCGACAGATGTTGCCGTTCATGGCGAGGTCGATATCTCGGTCTGTCGGCCGCTTCACCTCCTTCAGCAGGGCGATTGCGCTCATGACCTGTCCAGACTGGCAGTAGCCGCATTGCGGAACGTCGCCTGCTGCCCATGCTCGCTGCACCGCCGCCACCTCCCGACCTTTGACGCCCTCGATGGTGGTCACCTCACCATCGCCGAGTGCCGACACCGGGAGTGAACAGGAGCGCAACGGCTTGCCGTTCAGAAGCACTGTGCAAACGCCACATTGCGCGATGCCACACCGAACTTCGTTCCCGTTAGGCCGAGCGCGTCGCGCAGCACCCACAGAAGCGGCGTGTCGCCGTCGACGTCGACGTTGTGCTGCTGGCCATTGACCTTGATGTTGAAGACCATTCGTATCTCCGCGAATGATTATTCCGTGAGGTGCTGAAGCCACTCTGCCATCGCCCGGATATCGTTGTTCTCGAACACCGATGCGCGACGCTCCTTTGTTCGACACACCGGCGACGTCGACCATCACCCGTGCCAAATCGTCGGCCCGGATCACCTGGCCTGGAAACAGCATCCGAAATACGGGATAGATCGCGCGCAACAGCCGGTAACCGAGATTCGGCTCCTTCCTCGGCTCCACGGGATAGATGTGAGGCGGGGCGAAAGATGTAAGCCGCGTGGAACCCTGCAGCGAGAAGTGCGTTTTCGGCCTCACCCTTGTAGCGCGCAAAGGCGATCCGACTTTTCCCGTCGGGTCCGCGCCGCGCCCGCTCAGAATACGATTCAGCGCCCGGGCTGCTCGTGTGGAGAACCCGCGCAAAATCAACTGTGTAATCCACGGTTATCGTGCGTAGTTCAGCGTCGGAGACTGAGCCGAGTATACGCGCCCAGACAAAAGATCGCTGCATCCTGATGCGAAGCGACTCCGCGAGAGCGGAGCAGTCGCCAAAGTTTAGGTGCAGTATCTCATTCAATTTGGTGTGCGAGATGCCGAGTGTCCGCCGGACGATAGCCGTCACACGTTCGACGGCGGGGTGCTCAAGTGCATGGCGCAGGGCATATCCGCCGACCATTCCGGTTGCGCCCACGAGCACAAGATGTGTCCGGCCCGCGGTCGGAACACTCATGACGAGGTGCGCTCCTCCAACCAATCGACATAAAGTCGACGCTCCGCGAATAGCCAGGCGCCGTCCACTTTGGCGAAGGTGTCGAGATAGCGAAGGGTCGCGATCATCAATCGGCGTCGATCGCCATTTGTCGTGATTGTTCGCATTGCGCCCTCCCTGGCGACAGTTTGGTAGTTCGACAAAGGAAAGCGTACTGGCGCGTCAGCGCAAAGAGGAGATATCGGGGCGTCGCCGCAATTGCGCACAAACGAACAAAATGCGCGCCGACTAGCCATAAATGCAACGTCTGCGAGGACGGTGATCGGCTTGATCCGGCGACACAGGCGCCTGAACGATGACGAAAAAACGGCATGCGCGATCAATAATTTAGCGCCGCCCGGCTCACAAACGGAGACAACCCCTCAGACCTGCTGCACCCCGATTTGGAGACAAGCGCTTTCCCAGCCTATCTTCTCGGATCGATTTGACGAGAGCAGGCGTCGAGCTGGAGGCATGGGGATGCAAGCGAGCCTGGATTCACCAGCCACGACGGGTGTCTATGGTCCAAACCTAGGGGAGAAATTCGGTGCGCAGGATGCGCCTTCGTCCTAACGCGATCGCTGCAATCCGCAGAGCTCGCTGTCACCGAAGCTTACGTGGACCAGCCTCTCGGACGGTTGTCGGACCCGATTCCGCGCGAGGACGCCTACATGATTTGCTTGATGCTCCGCGATCTTCCCCGCAATTTCTACTGGGAGGACGGGCGCCAAGTTTCAGCATTCTCGCTCAAGGCAGGATCGACCACACTTCACGACCTGAAGCGCGAACCTGCTGCGCTGATGGACAAACCTATCCACTCTCTTCTTTGGTACCTACCACGGACCGCTCTTAATTCGTTGGCAGATCAGGGCAATGTGCCGCGCATCAGCGAGCTTCGCTACACGCCCGGCGTCGCAGTTTTCGACGAGACGGTCAAGCACATCGGACTGTCCCTTCTGCCGGCGCTGCGCAGTCCCGAGCGCGTCAATCGGTTGTTCGCAGATCGCTGTGACGCTGGCATTCGCAGCTCATGCTGCACAAACCTATGGTGGAATGCAGACGGTCTCGAGACCGCTCAAGGGCGAGGCTCGCTCCGTGGCAGGAAGAAGCGATCAAGGATATGATGGCTGGCGACCTCACCGGCGCGACGCCACTGCGTGATATCGCCGACGCCTGCTGCGGCTATCGGTCAGCCACTTCTCGCGGGCATTCCGCAGATCGAGCGGTGTTGCTCCACATGCGTGGCTGCTTCAGGCCCGTGTTGAAGCGGCCAAGGCCCTACTTCAGAAGCGAGAGGCGTCGCTGTCCAAGATAGCGCGGGTGTGCGGCTTTGCGGACCAAAGCCACTTTTCTCGCGTGTTCACGCAGCGGGTCGGGTTGAGCCCGGGGCGTGGCGGAAGACAGTTCTTGGTTGATGCGGTCGTGCGGTTCCATTGCCGTTGCCATTGATCGTTCACGGTCGGCGGGCACGTATGTGTAAGAATAGCGGCAACCTCTGCCAACGGCGTCCTGCTGATGAGCTAATGGCGTGGTCTGGAACACGTTGAGACGTTCACTGGGGGCCGCCGATCAAGCTCGCTGACTTCGCCCGGCGAACTGTGCAGGCGTGGAGATAGACGGGGCCCAATCATGACGACGACGATCACAGAACCTCGACGACTTCAAGGCGCTTGACCCGTTCTTTCGCATCATCGAGAAGGGCCTCGAAGGCATTGCGGATGGTGGGCACTTCTTCGACCTGCTGGCCGAAGGCGTCATCTTCGACTACATCATCACGGTTCCTGGCTACCCAAGGCGCGTCGAAGGCCGCAAGGCCGTCGCCGAGCTCTACCGCCCTTACGGCAGCATGATCGTCCTAGACCGATGTCACGACCTCGCGGTCCATCACGACATCAAGACCGGCGTCGTGGTGCTCGAGTACGCCTCCGAAGGTCGCGTCGTTCCGACCGGGGCCCCGTACACCAACCGGTACATCTCGGTACTCACGATCACCGATCGTAAGGTCACTCACTGGCGCGACTACCTCGACCCCGTGGCGGTCTTCGACGCGCTCGGATGGCCGTCACGCTGATGGACGGCGCGAGCGTTCTGGAGACTCTGACTTCCATCTGCGGGAGTAACTGTGCGCGGCCGGAATCGGAGATCGCGCTAGAAGGCAACTCAGACCCCTGAGGCCCGCTGAGCCAGCGCGGGAAGCCGCGAGACTGTTCAGTGTGAGTTTGGCGACGTGGAACCGGTATGTTGCAGCGAACCGTGTGCCGCGGCCGATCCAGCTTGGTCCCCGGAGGATTGGATGGCTGGAGGGAGATTTGGCGGCGGCGCGAGCAAGCTTAGCGCGAACGTCGAGACAAGTCTCCGCGACGCTGACGCGGAAGCAAAGGTTTGTCATTCGATCGGCCGGCTCCTCTGTGGGGGTCGGCCGAAGTGTTTTCGAGGAGACGAGTTCGGAGCCGGGGGTGAGTGGTGCCAGAGCGCATCGTTTGAGACGCCCTGCTCGGTCGCCATCATCGGGGCGGCAGGCTTTGCGTACCACTGCGTACCACAGCCCATCGGCGCAACTCGGGTGCCAGGAACGCGCTTCGCGTCACCGTCGATCTGTGCACGTTAGCCATTCGTGCTTTGCTGGCCTGCAGCGCCGCTCACGAACGGGCTCATCAACTTCCTGTTGAAACGCACGTGTTGCCATTTTGCTCAAGTCATTGGAGTCACAAGTGACCCCAGAATTACTTTCCCTATTTACTCAAGATCCGTGCCAGCACGCTCGGGTTGTGTGCGACGCTCGCGTGGCTCTCGGGCGGCGACGGTTTCAGTCGCTTGAAGGCCCATCAACCTCGTCGCGCGACGTTCCATCCCTCACCATCAGCGTCGGCGTCTCGATCAACCCTGGTAAAGCTCGTCGACGCCGCGTGCGCGCCGACGCGCTCGGCGCGGCTCGACAGCGGACGCGTCTACGGGCACTCTCTCGTCCATGCGATCCCACCCCAAACCTCCGGGAGGTTGGAATGCGAATGCTGGCAGCGCTGTTGACCGCAGTAATCTCCCTGTTGCCGTTCGCGGCCGAGATCTCAGGACGCCAAGGCTACGCTGGAGGCCGCCTCGAAGGCTCTCGGGACGGCCGACGTCAAGTCGATCGAGATCCAGGGAGCGGCGTCGTCTTCCAGGTCGGGCAGAGCTACGCGCCGGGCCAACCATGGCCGCAGTTCAACGTGCGGATCTTCAACCGCGTCGTGAACTACGAGACGGCGTCACTGCGCGACGACCTGATGCGGACCCGCGCGCTCGAGCCGCCCAAGGGCGGCGGGGCCTACGTGCGCGGCGAGCACCGGCAGGTCTTCGTCGTCAGTGGCGATCACGCGTGGAACGTGATGGGCGAGAACACCGTGACCGCGCCGATCGCGCTCAGCGACCGGCAGTTTCAGTTCTGGTCGATGCCCCACGGGATCATCAAGGCCGCGATGGCGAATCCCGCCGGCGTGCAGGGCCGCACGATCGCATTCGGGATCCCGGGACGCTTCCGGGCCACGGCGTCGCTCGACGCGGCCAACCTGGTCGAGCGCGTCGAAGCCACCCTCTCGAATCCCGTCCTCGGCGACATGGCGATCCAGGTGAGCTACGCCGACTATCGTGACTTCGGCGGCGTGCTGTTCCCGACGAAGATCCGCCAGACGTACGGCGGCTTCCCAGCCCTCGAGCTCACGATCACAGAAGTGCGAGCCAACGCTTCCGCCGACATCAAGGTCCCGGACAACGTCCGGCTGGCCGGAATCCGTACATGCAGGTGCAGAGCCAGAAGGCCGCGGATGGGGTGTGGTATCGTGACCGGCGGCTCACACCACAGCGTCGTGATCGAAATGAATGATCACCTGATCGTCGCCGAGGGCCCGCTGAACGACGATCGGGCGCTGGCCGTCATCGCGGAGGCCCGCAAGCTGGTGCCGAACAAGCCGATCAAGTACCTGATCGTGAGCCATCACCACTTCGATCACTCCGGCGGCGTGCGCGCCTTCGCGGGTGAAGGCGCGACGATTGTCACGCAGGACGCCGAGTCGCGCGTACTTCGAGCAGATCGTCGCGGCTCCGGCGACGGTGGGGCCTGATCACCTCGCGCGAACGGGCCGGAAGGCGACCGTGGAGGGCGTGCGCGACCGTCGGGAGCTGAGCGACGGGACCCGCACGGTCGAGGTGCGCCACATCGCCGGCATCCAGCACGCCGACGACATGCTGATGGTGTACCTGCCGAAGGAGAAGTTCCTGATCCAGGCCGACGCCTACACGCCGCCGGCGCCGAACGTGGCGCCGATGAGCCCGCCGAGCTCCTTCACAGTCAGCCTGTACGAGAACATCACGAAGCAGGGGCTCGCCGTCGACCAGATCCTGCCGCTGCACGCCGCATGGTGCCGCTCAGCGAACTGCAGAAAGCGGCCGGCCACAGCAACTGAGAGGCGTGGGGATTCGGCGCGGCCCCGCGCGTGGTCAGAACACCATGCGCTCGAAGGATCTCGAGCAGCAGTGGCGTGCAGGCTGTTGCGCTGCATGACCTCGCGTACCGCGAGGCTCGTGGAACGGGCATCGGCGGACGATGTCGGGAGTTGAGACGGAACAGCAATGAAACCCTTCGACTGGGAATTCCCATACCCTTCGCAGCGCATGCCAATACTGGCGCGCAACGCGGTTGCTACGTCGCAACCGCTGGCGGCGCAGGCTGGCTTACGCATGCTGCTCAAGGGTGGAAACGCAGTGGATGCTGCGCTTGCCACTGCAATCACGCTCACGGTCGTTGAGCCGACCAGCAATGGCATCGGGAGCGATGCGTTTGCCATCCTGTGGGACGGCAGCAAGCTCCACGGCCTGAATGCTTCCGGTCGATCGCCGGAGGGCTGGACGATCGACCGGTTTAACGGGAAGACCGCGATGCCGACCAGGGGCTGGGACGCGGTCACCATCCCCGGCGCGGTCTCGGCCTGGGTTGAGCTGTCAGAGCGGTTTGGCAAGCTGCCTTTTGCCGACCTTTTCGAACCGGCAATTCGCTATGCCGCCGACGGCTACCTGGTGTCCCCAACCATTGCTCGGCTGTGGGCAAGACAGGTGCCAAACTTGAAGGATGTGCCGGGCTTTGCCGAGCACTTCATGCCCCACGGCCGAGCCCCGAAGGCCGGCGAGAAATTCACCGCGCCTCGCTCACGCGCGAGCGCTAGAGCGCATCGCGCAAACGAAGGGTGCGGCGTTTTACCTGGGCGAGCTCGCGGAAAGCATGGCCGCGCATTCCCGTGCGCATGGCGGTGCAATGACGATGTCTGACCTCGCTGCGCATACCGTCGACTGGCTCGAGCCGCTCGCCCAAGACTACCGCGGCTATACACTCCACGAGATTCCCCAAACGGGCAAGGCATCGCGGCTCAGATGGCGCTCGGCATACTTGAGGCCTTCGACCTTGACGCGATCCCCGTGGATTCCGTCGACAGTCTGCACCTGCAGATCGAGGCGATGAAACTCGCGTTCGCCGACATCTATGAGTATGTGTCGGATGCCGACACAATGCGCATAAAGAACGCGGATCTCCTCGACAAGGAATACCTGCGAGCCCGCTCGCGTCTCATTAACATGAAAAAGGCGCGGACGCCGCACTATGGCGTGCCGGATTCGGCCGGCACTGTTTATCTCACCGCCGCCGACGCTACGGGCATGATGGTTTCCTACATCCAGTCCAACTACCAGGGTTTCGGCTCGGGCATAGTGGTCGACGGCATCAGCATGCAGAAATCGTGGCTATGGATCTGTCCTGCGCCCGGACCACGCCAACGTCGTCGCGCCGCGCAAGCGACCATTTCACACGATCATACCTGCGTTCGTCACGCAGAACGGGCGGCCGGTAATGAGTTTCGGCGTGATGGGCGGCTCCGTCCAGGCGCAAGCCCACACGCAAGTGATGGTCCGCGTTACGGACTACCATCAAAATCCGCAGGCGGCTTCGGATGCGCCGCGCTGGCGCCTTGGCGACCAGTTGAACGTCCAGCTTGAGCACGAGGTGCCGGCTGCGACGATCGAGGAACTGAAATCCCGCGGCCATCAAACAATCCGGAGCGACCGCCTCGCGACCGATTTCGGGCGAGGTCAGTTCATCTTCAAGCTCGATGACGGTTACTTCGCCGCATCAGAGAAACGTACCGACGGCCAAGCGGTCGGCTACTGACAGGAAGATGTGAGAGCAGCGATCGCCAGCAAAGGGCGCTATCGCTGACCGGTCAGCGACCAACTGCGGCTTCGTCGTCAGGTCCAGTTGGAATTGCGCGCCGATCAGGGTCAGCGTTCAGCGCCTAACCGGCGAAACCAAGGCTTGATCCGCATTCCACCGCGATCTGCAGTATCCGCCGCGCGTCGATCGTCGGCCCCTCAGGAACCGCAGGTCGCGGCTTGTCTTGGTAGGGGGCGATTCCAGTGTGATACAGTAATACAAACTGAACTGGGCGGCAAT
>ERZ1370068.2751-contig-1882_pt1 | contig 40898 bp, 42 predicted proteins | sample MGYA00561227_ERZ1370068 | MGnify/ENA primary metagenome ERZ1370068 (study PRJEB38410, sample SAMEA6850437) | metagenome | study: Metagenomic assessment of the ecological functions of the soil: analysis of the soil microbiota associated with the... | reverse complement strand
TACGTATTGCTGTAGTCGGCCGGAGGTCAGAAATGCTTTACACGCTTGTATATCATCCTGTTGATTGCGTGGCTGCTGGGCATGCGGTCGGAACCCATAATGATCGGCTGGTTCTCATCCACGTGCTGTTGGTGGTTGCGATCGTCCTGTTCCTCCTCCTGGTGGTGGGCCTGCTCAGCGGTCGTCGCACAGTCGTTTAACACTGGTCGTCGCGGTCCGGCTCCGTCGGGTCGGGATCCGCCCCACTGCCTTCTCTGGCGCGGGCCTTTCAGGCCCGCGACGCGACTGAAGGGTCCGCTACAGAGGATCTCCGGTGTCGGCGTGCGCCGTGCCGGGGCGCGCATCTATCGCGCGGCGGTTCCGTGCCGGAGCAGGTGCTTCACGAAGTAATCCCAGCGCCGCCGACCATATAGCTCGTTGCCGAAACCGTGCCCGCGGTTGGGCAGCATCAGCAGATCGAAGTCCTTGTTCGCCTTGATCAGCGCGTCGACGACCAGCAGCGTGTTGTTCGGCGGCACGTTGCTGTCCATCGTGCCGTGCGCGAGCAGCAGCTTGCCCTTGAGGTTCTTCGCCACCAGCTGATTCGCCTGGTTGTCGTAGTTCGTGGTGCCGTCGGCGTTGGTCTTGAGCAGGCCCTGCCACTTCTCGGCCCAGTCGTCCTCGTAGCTGCGGTTGTCGTGGTTGCCCGCCTCCGAGATGCCGACCTTGAAGAAGTCGGGATAGCGGAACATCGCGTCGGCGGTGGCGTAACCGCCGCCCGAGTGGCCCGTAGATGCCGGCGCGATCGATGTCGATCCAGGGATATCGCGCGCGCCAGCTCCTTCATGCCGGCGACCTGATCGGGCAGCGTGTTGTCGCCCATGTTGCCGTAGTAAGCCTCGTGGAACTTCTTCGATCGCCACGGCGTGCCCATGCCGTCGATCTCGACGACGACGAAGCCGAGCTCGGCGAGCGCCTGGCGCGTCGCCGCGCGCGGGCGAGAACGTGCGGCCGCCGACGCTGCCGGTCTGCGGACCCGGGTAGATGTGGTTGACGATCGGATACTTCTTCGCCGCATCGAGGTTCGTCGGCTGTACATCAGGCCGTAGAGATCGGTCGACGCCGTCGCGAGCCTTGACCGTGATCGGCGTCGGCGGCTGCCAGCCGGTGGCCGTCAGCCGGGAGATGTCCGCCTTCTCGAGCGCCATGACCAGCGCGCCGTCGGCGTCGCGCAGCTCCGGCGACCGGCGGCACATCGGGCTTCGAATAGATGTCGACGAAGAACTTGCCCGACGGCGACAGCGTGACGTCGTGATCGGCGTCCGCCGGCGTCAGCAGCTGGAGGTTCCTGCCGTCCATGCCGATGCGATACAGGTGGCGGAAGTACGGATCGCGGCCGCTTCTCCTTGCCGACGCGCGACGAAGTACAGCAGCGCGGTTCGTTTCGTCGACGCGCAGCAGCTGCGTGACGTTGCCCTCGCCGCTGGTGATCGGCATGCTTCTCGCGGCCGGTGCTGCAGATCGTGGAGGTACAGGTGTCCCCAGTTGTCGCGCTCCGAGAACCAGATGACTTCGTTCGACTCCGGCAGGTAGCGCCAGTTGACCGCGGCCGTTGCCGGACTCGAAGAACGTCTCGGCCTTCTCCTCGAGGACCTCGCGGATCGTGCCGGTTGACGGCGTCGCCGACCCGCAGCTGCTCGCGGCTTGTGATCGCGCGAGGTCGAGACGAACGCGACCGTCGACCCGTCGGCCGCCCACTGCACGTCGCTCCACTCGCCGCCGCGGCAGGCGACGTCGTCGCAGAGCGACGAGCGGTGCTGATCGGGCGGCATCTGCAGCGCGCGTCACCTTGGCCGTGGTCGACGTCGATCACCACGCGGCTCGATCATCGTCACCACCGTCGTCGCCGGGCAGCGGATATTTCCAGGCGTGCAGCGTCGGATGGCCGACGCGCGGTGTCGACCAGGTACATCTCGCCGACGTTGCGCTGATCCTGCTGGAAGGTGCGCGATCTTCTTCGAGTCGGGCGACCACGTCGAGGATCGGGCGATCGCTGCGAGTCCAGCCGGCGTTGTCGGTCGCGTAGCCGAAGTCCTTCACGCCGTCCCTGGTGAGCTGCGTTTCGCTGGCCGCTCGCGCACGTCGCGGACCCAGAGGTTCCAGTCGCGGACAAACGCCAGTCAGCTTGCCGTCGGGCGACGGCGTGTCGTCTGTCGGCGGGCGCGCCGCCGGCGCGCCGCGATCGTCGTCGAGCTGGCTGCCTGGCACGCCGGGCAGGTCGCAGGTCGATCCGCGTCTCCGACGAGCCGCATCGATGACGAACGGCTTCGGGCCCTTCTCGGTCCTGGTGCGCGGTGCAGAAGCGATCCGTCGGATCGCCGTCAGCCAGGTCGGACGCACGCTCCGGCGTGGAGCACGAGCGGCGCCGTGTTGTAGGTCATGAACTTCTCGGCGCGGGCGTAGTCGGCGGCCGTCAGCGCGGCGGCGCGTTCGTTGCGCTCCTGCGCCAGGCTATCGTCGCCACAGGCATGCCGACCCGACAACCAGCAGGCGGGGAAGAGAGCCATGAGGGATGGATATGATCGACGTCGCTCGCCTGAAAGGCTCGCGCTCCAGGACCAGGGCGTTCGAAGCGGAGCGAGAGGTTCAGCCGAGCGATATGGAGCGCGAGGTCAGCTTCGAGCGATGTGGAGCGGAGGCTTTAGCCGAGCGTGAAGGAGAACGCGAAGGTGCGAGCCGAGCGTCCGTAGCGCTAAAGGCGAGCCGTGCGAGCGACGTGGAGCGCGAGGCTTTCGCTTTAGCGCGCCGACCGCATCCAGAGGATGCGGCCGGCGATCAATCGCGAGAGCGGGATTTTCGGTTACTGCGTGCGAACGAGCTGAGTCCGCGGACGACGCCGCCCCCGTTCAGCGTCGAATGCGAATTGAAATAGTAGCCGGCCGGGTTGTTCATGCTATGGCTGGGCTGGCGCCGATCCACAGTGATCCTGTTCTGGTGAAGGTCACGGTGCGGGGTGGCGCCGACGGTCACCCGCCCGGTGACAGCGCGAGGTTAACACGAACCGAGCCGTTCACGCTCGCCGCACCTTCGTGGATGTGCGAGAGGTTGATCGGCGTGCCGGGCCGGCAGGTTGGCGATGGTCACGGTGAAGTCCGCCGTCGCCGCCGTGACTTGTCCGCTGACGACGGTAGTTAACGCATCGACGAAGCGCTGGCGCTGCCGGCTTCCACGCCGGCGATCGCCGGATTCTCGTTGTTCCCCGATAACGTGGCGGTGAATTTTGCTGTGTCGCCGAGGGGCGGTGGAGGTTGTCTCCGCATCCGGCAGCCAAAGCAGGCTGACGGCAATGGCGAGGGCGCAGCGGACCAGCGGTTCATCAGGCTTCTCCTTCAAACTCTAACGGGGCCAAGTTGACGCCGAAATACAGGAACCCTGGATCGCCAGCAGTAGCTGACCTGCCGGGGTCCCGAACGATGACCGGACAGATCACGGGCGAGTATAACGCCCTGGCTTCGTTGCGCCTGACAAGAGCAAGGTATGACCAGCCGTAAAGCTCTTGAGAGTAGAGAGAAAGCGTCGGTCGCACTCTTACCCCGCAACGCAAGAGCTTACGAATCACCGCATCTTGAAGTGAGTGCCTTCACGATCCGCCGCCACCCACGTTCGTCAGACTGAATCTCCTCAGTAGGAACTCTCGCCACGGCCGGAAGCCCAGCCGCAGATTGGTTCCAGCCAGAGCCGCCCCGCGCAGAGCTGGGCCGCCCGTCGTCGCTGCGGCGCTCGCGAAGCGTCAGCGAGAACACGTGCGCGCCGACGCGCTGATCGCGAAGCGCGTAACCCGCCTCCCCGGCTGCGTAGCCGCCGACGCGCGGCGTCGACCTCGCCGACGAGGAAGACCGTCGGCCTGATGCGCAGGCGCCCGCCGATGCCCACGTAGCCCGTGTCCCGATCCGACGTCGGTCTCCGGCGGCGGTGTTGTGAGCCCAGAACGGGCGAGGATAGACCGCGGCGAACTTGCCGAGCGTGCAGGGAAGCGACCACGCCAAGCGCGGCGACGTACTTCGCCTGTGAAGTTGTCGGCCCCTTCGAGGCTGGCGATGGCGGATGAGGCCGATCGGCATCGACCCCGACTCGTGAAACGCATCGTATTTGGTCGACAACTGGATGTCTGCGATCCACGTTCGTGCCGTGAGGCGATCGCCTCGAGATGCTCAGCCACCCCGAAGCGGTGCTGAACTGGATCGTGGCCCCAGAATCGAGGCCGAAGAGCGTGCTCAAGTGGTCGCTGAACGTGCGTCCCTCTCGCGTACGAAGGTTTTCGTTGAACCGATGCGTCAGGTGAAGTTGCCCGCGTGCGGCGGCAGCGCGGCAGCGTCGTGGGCAGATTCACGAGCGAGAAGTCGGGCTCGAGCGGCCGTAGCGAGGCGTGGTCGTCGTCGCTCGCGGGGTCCTGGACGGCGGCCGAGGTGGCGGACGCGCTTGATGCCGCGGGCTGCGCGTGACGCAGGCGTCACACCGGCGACGAGGAATGCCGGCGGACAGGAACACCGAAGAGTGACAGCAAAGTGTATCGATTCACGATGACGCTCCAAGCAGCAATGCGTAGACCAACCTAAAACGTTGACAGGAACCGCTAAACGCCGACAGGGCATTACCCTGCGCACGTAAGGCCTTACTTTCTGCGGTAGACCACCTTTCCGCCGACCATCGTCATCGCGACGTCGCATCTGCTCGATGCGCTTGCTCGGGCGCAGGTCAGGATGTCTTCCGGCAGCACGACGAGATCGGCGAGCTTGCCGGGCTCGATCGAGCCTTTGGTCCGCTCCTCGAACGTCAGGTAGCGCGTTGTTGATCGTCTCGACCTGCAGCGCCTCCTGGCGGCGTGATCTTCTGATCCGCGCCCGAGCACGCCGCCGCTGATCGTGTCGCGGCGTCACGAAGTGATAAATGACCCAGAGCGGCGGATAGCGGCACGACCGCCGAGTCGGTCCCGCCGGCGACGACGAAGCCCTGATCGAGATACGCGCGCATCGGCGTCGTCCGCGCGGCGCGCGCCGGCCCCAGTAGTTCACCAGGCTCGGGCCCGGCGAGATAGAGATGGTCCTGCGCCGAGATGACCAGGTCGAGCTTCTTCATCCGCGGAAACTGATCCGGCCTGCGGGATGAACCCGTGCTCGATCGTCCAGCGCCGCGCCGGCGATCGGCTTCTCCGCGTTGGCCGCCTCATACGCCGCCAGCACTTCGTCGATCGCGGCGTCGCCGACCGCATGCGTCGCGACGCGCCAGCCGAGACGATTCAGCTCCTTGACGACGTCGGTGTACGGCGCCTGCTTCATCGTGTTGACGCCGTAGAACGTGCCGCCTTCGCCCCACGGCTCGGCGTACGGCTCGCGCATCCAGCCGCCTTCGAATCCGCCGTCGACGCCGAGCTTCATGCCGCCGACGCGCAGCCACTCGTCGCCTTCGTCGGGCTTGACGTTGAGCGCGGCGACGGCGGCGCGCATCTTCTCGCGCGCTGTCGGCGCCGACGCGCATCAACTGGCTCACGCGGATCGTCAGCAGGCCGCGCCGCTGCATCTCCTGCGAGCAGCCGGTATTGCTCGATCGACGCGCCGGGATAGCGAATGCTCGTCAGGCCGGCGGCGTTCAGCTTCTTGTGCTGCTCGACGAGCGCCTCGATCGGTGAGCGGCGGCGCCGGCGGCAGCTGCACCAGCGACTTGGCGCGATCGATCGAGCTCGCCGTTCAGCTCGCCCTGCGCGTCGCGGCGTGATGCGTCCGCCCGGGCAGCTGCGGCGTGTCTTTCGTGATGTTCCACTTCTCGAGCGCCGCGGAGTTCAGGATGTACTCGTGGCCGCCGCGCACGAGCGACCACCGGGTTGGCCGGCGACACGGTGTCGAGATCGCGCGCGATACGGCAGCCGGTGCTCCTTCAGCTGCGCCTCGTGCCAGTCGCTGTTGCGTGACGATGACGTCGCCGGGCTGCGCGCTGCTTGCACGCGCGCGGCGATCGGCCGCCAGCAGCGTCGGCGAGCGTCCTGACGCGCGAGAGAGATCGACGCCGGGCCGCCGCCCGCGTCGTGCAGGTGACCGTCGGCGAGGCCGGGGATGACCGTCTGGCCGTGCAGATCGATCGTCGTCGTCGCTCGGCCCGGCCAGCTTGCCGGATCGCGGCGTTGCGTGCCGACCGCGGTGAACCGCCCGCCGGCGATCGCGACCGCCTCGGCGATCGAGAACCGCGCGTCGACGGTGACGACGTGGCCGTTGACGAGGATCGTGTCGGGCGGCGCGGCGCCTGCTGCCGCGCCGAGATGGCGACGAAACGCAACCGCGAGATCGCCGAGATCGCAGAGACTGTCAAGCTGCTCCGCGAGCTCTGCGTGCTCGGCGGTAAAACGTCGTCCGCGACAGCGTTCATGGCGTCGTCGGCGCCGCTTCGGCGCGCATCGGCGTCCGCAGCGTGCCGATGCCGTCGATCTCGATCGTCGACGACGTCGCCGGGCTTGAGGAATTCCGGCGGCTTGCGTCCGGCGCCGACGCCGTCCGGCGTGCCGCTCGAGATCACGTCGCCGGGATAGAGCGTGAGGATCGACGTGAGGTAGCGCACCATGTGCGCCTCGTCCCAGATCAAGTTCTTGGTGTCGCCGTCCTGCTTCACCACGCCGTTCACCTTGGTGACGATGTGGAAGTGACGGCGGGTTGGCGACGAACTCCTTCGGCACGATGAACGGGCCGAACGGCGCGCGACCTGATCGCCGCTCTTGCCGCGCGAACCAGTTCGGGCCGTTGAACATGCCGGTCAGCGGCCGGCGGCCGGTGCCGCCGCGATCGCTGAGGTCGTACATGATGCTGTAGCCGAACACGTAGTCGTGCGCCTGCGCTTCGGTGACGTTGAACGCCGGCTTGCCGATGATGATCGCCAGCTCGCCTTCCCAGTCGATGTTGCGGCCCGGCGGCATGGCGATAGCTCTCGTCGGGATCGATGATGCACGAGCGCGGCGACTTGGCGAAGAACACCGGATCTTCCTTGTCCTGATCGGCTTCGTTGCGCCGCCTTCTGCTGCGGGCTGCCCGGCGCGAACATCTCGCCGGCGTGCAGCTTGTAGTTCGCCGCGACCGCCAGGAGGTTGTACGGGATACTTGATCGGCGCCTTGATCGCGACCTTCGTCGACGTCGAAGGCGAACGGCGCGCCGTCGATCTTCGGTCGCTTGAAGTAGTTCGCGATCTGGTAGAGGCCGCGGCGACGACTCGCGTCGTAGGTCTTCGATCAGCGTCGCGCATGTCGCGCGGGCATCGCGCATCGCCGCGCACGCCGGCCTTCTGGACGCAGCTCGCGCGTTGGCGCCGCTGCGATGTCGAGGATGCGGTTGCCGAGCACCAGCCCGACGCGCACTCTTGCCCGCCGCCTCGAACGTCGCGAGCTTGAACGGCGTGTCGGGCTTGGTCGAGATCACCGGCCGCTGCGCGCCGAGCGGCGACGAGCAGCACGATGGCCAGGACGAACAGCTCAGATCGGCGCATGGAAGCTCCTGCACGCCGTAACCATAGCGACGACCGACGACCAGACTGGACGCCGAGGCTCAGACTCGACGGACGCACTGCCGGCCGCTACGCGATACCTGCGCCGTCCGCCGCCCGTTTGGGTGATTCGCGGCGGCCGTCGCTTCTGCCACGATCGGCGCATGGCTACTGACCTTCTCACATCATTCTCGAATCAACTCGCCGACGCCGTCAGCCGCGGCGTCGCCGTCCGTCGTGCAGGTGCAGGGCCGCCGCCGGCCGGCCAGCGGGCTCGTGTACGCTGACAACGTGGTGCTGACGACGGTGCGCGCGCTCGGCCGCGAAGACGGCCTCCACGTCCGCAGCGACGACGGCCGGACGCTCGACGCGGAGCTCGCCGGCTGGGATCCGACGACGAGCCTCGCCGTGCTGCGCGTCGCGCCGGCCTCGGACACGCCGCCGCTCGCGCCGGCCGCCGCGGCGCCCGCGCGTCGGCCATCTCGCGCTCGCCGTCGCGCGCTCGTGGAGCAACGTCGTCACCGCCAGCGCCGGCATCGTGTCGGTGATCGGCGGACCGCTGCCGACCGGCCGCCGCCGGTCGATCGACCAGGTGATCCGGACCACCGCGCCGATGCACGACGGCTTTGCCGGCGGCGCGTTTCTCGACACCGCCGGCGGGCTGATCGGCGTCGCGACCGCCGCCGCCGATCCGCGGCCTCGGCGTCGTCATCCCGGCGGCGATTGCGTGGAAGACCGCGGCGACGCGTGCTCGAGCACGGCAGCCTGAAGCGCGGCTATCTCGGGCTCGCGGGACAGCCGGTCGCGCTGCCGGAGAGCCAGCAGGGCGGCGACGGACGCGATGCAGGCGCTGCTCGTCGTCGGGCGTGACGAGCGGCGGCCCGGCCGCCGCGGCCGGCGTGCTCGTCGGCGATGTGCTGCTCGAATTCGACGGCCACGCGACGTCGTCGCCCGAGCAGCTGCTCGCACAGCTGTTCGGCGCCGGCGTCGGCCGGCAGGTGCCGCTGAAGATCCTGCGCGGCGGCAAGGTCGCCGACCTCACGGTGACGATCGGCGAAGCCGGTGCGACCCGCTGCACTGAAGCGTCGAATGCGCGTCTGCTGGTCGGCTCACCGTCGGACCGCGCGCGACTTCGATCGGAGCTGAATGGCGCGCTCGAGATCGCGCGGCGAGTTCGCGACGCTCGCGGCGGCGCGCGCCGCCGACCTCGGCGGTCGACGCGATCGTCGTGGCGGAGGACGGACACCGCTCCGCCCCGACGACGACGACGACGACGCGGAGTTCGAAGAGCCGCTGACGCGCGCGCGAGGTCCAGGTGCTCGAGCTGCTCGCCGAAGGGCTGCCGAACAAGGCGATCGCGGCGCGGCTCGGCATCAGCGATCAGACGGTCAAGTTCCACGTCTCGTCGATCTCGGGCAAGCTCGGCGCCGCGAACCGCACCGACGCCGTCCGCCGCGCGGTCCGGCGCGGGCTGATCACATTCCATGAGGCAATTGCAGATTGCGGATTGAAATTGCGATTCATTCTGAATGTCCTGCTTCATCGAATTCTGCAATCTCTAATTTCTAACGCGCCGTTAGCGCACTACCACCGGGATCGTGACGTTCGACGGGTATTGCGCCGTGCGATAGATGCGGTGCGTCGCCTTCTGGAAGTCCGATTCCTTCGCGTCGAAGATGTTCGGCACGGCCGTCTGCGGGTTGCGATCGATGATCGGGAACCAGCTGCTCTGCACCTGCACCATCACGCCGGTGATCCCTTGAGGAACGTGTAGTTCTGCGTGTGCAGGCTGAACGCGTACTCGAGCACCTGGTCCGGCGTGATCGGCTCCGGCTTCTCGCCGCTCTGGCGATAGCGGCCGCGGAACACTTCGTTCGACACCATCAGCTGATAGCCGGCCAGATCCCAGTTCTCCGGGATGATGCTCGGGATAGACGTCGATCGAGCTTCACGATCCAGTCGGCGTCGCTCCCGGTCGTCGACGCGAACAGGTGCGCCACGATCTCGCCGGCGATCGTCAGGTTCGGCGTCGAGCGGCGGCGTCTTCCAGCTGAGGACGTCGGCGCGATCCTCGACGAACCGCTGATCCTCGACCAGCCACGTCGACCACTTCGATCCGCCGGGAAGTAGGTCGGCTGGATCGGACGCTGGCGATACGGAACCGGGAAGGCCGGGTCCGACACGTAGCTGTCGAAGGCATCGCCGATCCGGCCGCCGGCGGAGTGAACGACGAGCGCCTTGTCGGCGCCGAGGTAGATCGGCCGCGCCTCGGTGTTGCGCTTCGGCGGCCACGCGTCCCAGCGGCGCCAGCGGTTCGATCCCGGCCTCGAACGTCAACGCCTCGGGCAGGTCGAGCGGGCCCTTGTCCTTCAGGAAGTGCGCGAACCAGGGCGCCTGGATCTCCTCGCGGAAATACTTGCCGGTCGCGCTGTCGAACGGGATCGCGCCAAGCCGATCGCCGGGCCAGCCGCCCACCCGCCGTGCCGCCACGGGCCGACGACCAGATAGTTGAGGCGCGCGCGTGTCGTGCTTCTCGAGCGCGTCGTAGATCGGATCGGTCCGTAGAAATCTTCCTGGTCCCACCATCCGGCGACGCTGAGCGTCGGCACCTTCACCGATCGTGATCTGCGGAATCATCGTCTGGCGCTTCCAGAACTCGTCGTAGTCGGGATGCGCGACGAAGTCGTTCCAGGTCGGAATCTTGCCGTGCAGGTACTTCGCGTTGACGTTGCCGAGCGGGCCGAGCTTCAGATACCAGCCGAAGGTGTCGTAGGCGTCGAACTCGAACTGCTGCACGTCCTTGCCGCTTTCCATCATCGCCGCGTACTCGAAGCCGTAGCTCAGGCGGAACGCGCCGTTGTGGTGGAAGTCGTCGCCGAGCCACATGTCGGCCGGCGACGCCTGCGGCGAGATCGCCTTGCAGCGCCGGGTGCGGCTCGAGCGCGCCCATGATCGTCGTCCAGCCGTCGTAGGAGATGCCGAGCATGCCGACGCGGCCGTTGTTGCGCGGGACGTTCTTCAGCAGCCAGTCGATGGTGTCGTAGGTGTCGGTGCCCTCGTCGAGCGGCGACGGGTTCGCCGGGCCGCGCGGCGGACGCTGCATCACGAAGGTGCCTTCGGAGCCGAACTTCCCGCGCAGATCCTGGAAGACGAAGATGTAGCCCTCGTCGGCCAGCGCCTTGAGGTAGGAGACGAAGTTGCCGGCCGAGCCCTCGATGCCGTACGGCGTGCGCTTCATGGATGATCGGCAGCGGCGCCGCTCTGGTTCTTCGGCGTGAAGATCTTGGTGTGCAGCGTCACGCCGTCGCGCATCGGGATCATCACGTCGCCGGATCGTGAAGCCGGTCGGCGGTGCCGGCGTCCTGCAGGCGCGGCCGCGCCGGCGCTCGCCACGAGCAGCGAGACAACGAGCGCGATGAAGGTGATCAGGCGGCGTGGCGTCATGGCGGGCCGATTGTACCGCCGTGGGCGTGCGAACGTGCATAGTGTCCGCCTTTAGGCGGACCGTGGTACACACAGTCCGGCTGAAGCCGGACACTACGGTCGTGACTTCTCGCTCGGCACAATCGTCAGTTGACGACGTTCGGCGCTGCGCAGGATGGTCAGCGCCGCCGGGACGCCGATGCGATCGCCGGTGAGGCGCCGGTGCAGATCGTCGATGCCGGTGACCACCTCGCCCGCGAACGCCAGGACGACGTCGCCGTCGCGCAGGCCGGCGCGTGCCGCCGGGACTGTTCGGCTCGACCGAGGTCGACGAACACGCCGGACGACACCGCCAGCTGGTTCGCGCGGGCGACCGCCCGCGGGATCGGCACGGTCTGCCCGGCGACGCCGATGTAGCTGCGGCGGATCCGGCCATCGCGGATCAGCGCGCGACGCGACGAACCGCGCCGTGTTGCTCGCGATCGCGAAGCACAGGCCCTGCGCCGGCAGAATCATCGCCGTGTTGATGCCGATCACGTCGCCGCGCGCTCGTGACCAGCGGGCCGCCGGAGTTGCCGGAGTTGAGCGACGCGTCGGTCTGGATGATGTCGTCCATCAGCCGTCCGGAGCGGGCGCGCAGCGATCGGCCCAAGCGCGCTGACGACGCCGGCGGTGACCGAGTGGTGGAAGCCGTACGGGTTGCCGATGGCGATCGCGATCTGTCCGACGCGCACCGCGCGCGAGTCGCCGAGCGTCGCCCACGGCAGCGGCGAGCCCGTCGAGCCTCGATGCGGATCACCGCGAGATCGGTGTCCGCGTCGCGGCCGACGAGATCCGCCGCGCAGCGAGCGGCCGTCGGGCATGACGACCGTCAGGTGCGCCGGCGCGCTCGACGACGTGGCTGTTGGTGAGGATCAGGCCGTCGGGCGTGAAGATCACGCCCGAGCCGCCGCCGCCCGTCCGCCTCGATCTTGACGACCGCCGGCCCGACCGTCCTCGACGGCGCGGATCACGGCCGACGAATAGGCGTCCAGGAGCTCCGAGTCGTCCGGTTGCGGGATCATGTCTCGATCTTAGGAACCGCAGGCCGCGGCGCACCACCCGAACAGGGGCTGGGGACTTGTGCGAAATTAGAGTCAGAATTCAGAATTGGGGATTCGTGGCACGGATTCTAATTCCGAATTCTAGTTACTGGCGTGCTCTTACCTTCCGTCTTCCACCCCGGCCGCGCGACCCGCCGCCGGGTTTCGCGCCGGTGTGCTCCTGCCGTCCTTCAGCACCTGCACGCCGTTGACCCAGACGTGCCGGACGCCGGTCAGCATACTGGTGCGGCTGCTCGTAGGTCGGCGCTGATCGCCGATCGTCTTGGGATCGAAGACGACGACGTCGGCGAAGATAGCCCGGGTGCGAGCTGCCCGCGCTCCTTGATGCGCAGCGTCGCCGCCGGCAGCGACGTCAGCTTGCGAATCGCCTCTTCGAGCGGGATGACGTGCTCGTCGCGCACGTACTTGCCGAGCAGCGCGGGCGAAGTTGCCGTAGGCGCGCGGGTGCGTGCTGGTCTTGACGAACACGCCTTCCGGCGCCATCGACGATGCGTCGGAGCCGAAGCTCACCCACGGCAGGCGCGATCTGCCGCTTGACGTTGTCCTCGGACATCGAGGAAGTAGACGACCTGCACGCGGCTGCCGTCCTCGACGACGAGATCCATCGCGGTGTCCTGGATCGACGTGCCGCGCAGCTTCGCGACCTCGGCGAGCGTCTTGCCCGCGTATCGTGCCGCAGCGCTTCGTTCTTGAAGCCGACGAGCAGCGTCCCTTCGCCGCCGGCGGCGAGCATCAGGTTCTCCCACGCGTCGGTCGGCGTGCGTCATCTCGCTGCCGCACGCGCGCGCGGATCTTCGGATCCTGCAGCCGCTTCGCCCACTCCTTGTAGCCGCCCTCCTGCACCCACGGCGGCATCGCCGCGTCGAGGCCCGTGGACCCCGCGGTGTAGGTAGCATGTCGGCGGTGATCTCGAGCCCCTGCTTTCTGCGCCGCCTCGATCTTCGCGATGGCGTCGGCCAGCTTCGTTCCAGTTCTCCTTGCCGCCGGCCTTGCAGGTGATAGATCTCGGCGCGGATGTGCGCCTCGCGCGCGATCGTCAGCAGTCTCGTCGATCGCCTCGAGCAGCCGGTTGCCCTCGCTGCGCATGTGCGAGATGCATGCCGCCGGACGCCGACGCGACCTTCGCCAGCTCGACCAGCTCGTCGGTCTTCGCGAACACGCCGGGCGTGTAGATCAGCGCCGAGGTGAGCCCCATCGCGCCCTTCGTCCATCGCCTTCCGGACGTGCGCGCGCATCCGCTCGAGCTCGTCGGCGCGTCGGCGCGCGGTTCACCAGGCCGACCTCGTTGGCGCGGACGGTCGCGGCGCTGACGAACGACGGCGACGTTCGGTCGAGATCCCGCGCGTCACGAGATCGTCGAGATACTCGCCGAGCGTCGTCCAGGTGATGTCGAACTTGATGTCGCCCTGGCGCTCGGTCTGCTCGATCTTCATCTGCTCGGTGATCGGCCCCATCGAGCTCTCGCCGAACACTTCGAGCGTGACGCCCTGCCGGATGTCGCCTTGCGAGCGGCCGTCGGCGATGAGCGACGTCTCCGAGTGGCTCAGCATGTTGATGAAGCCGGGGCGACGGCGAGGCCCGTCGCGTCGATCTCCTGCCGCCCGCTGGCGCCGCTCAGATCGCCGCGCGCCACGACGCGATCGCCGTCGATGCGCGAGATCCTCGACCTTCGCCGCCGCGCCGGTCCCGTCATAGACGGTGCCGTGCCGGATGACGACGTCGTGCTGCGGCGCCGGCGCGCAGCCGGCAGCGCAGGCGAGGATGAGCGTCAGAGTAATGGGCAGTCGTTTCATTTGAATCCGCAATCCGCAATCCGCGATGAAATCCGCAATCCGCAATCCGAGATCCGCAATCCTTACGGGGCCCACGCCATCCCCGTCCGGCCCGACACCGGTCGCGATCTTCTTCGTCACCTGCCAGGTCTCGAGGTCGACCACCGCGACGTGATTGTCGCCGTTCACGGCGACGAACGCGCGAGCGCCGCCCGGCGGGATCAAAATGCCTTCCGGCATCTTCCCGAGCGCGAGGCGCTTGATCTCCTTGCGGGTCGCGACGTCGAGGACGACCAGGTCGCCGGCGTCGAGATCCGAGATCAGCGCGAACTTCCCGTCCGGCGTGAGCTTGATCCGGTTGAGCGCCTTGGTGCCGACGTTCAGGTGGCAGTGACCTTCTTCGAGGCGACGTCGACGATCGAGACGCCGCCGTCGCCCGAATGGGCGCTCCACAGCGTGCGGCCGTCGGGCGAGAGGTCCAGCCCTTCCGGCCCCTTGCCGACCGGCACGACCGTCTGCGTCCAGGTGCCGCCCGCGCCCTGTTCGATCACCGAGACACTGCCGGATCCGATGTTGGACGTGAAGAACATGCGGCGCGTCCCTGGCCGGCAGGACCATGTGCGTGGTGGCCTGACCGGTCTCGAACTGCCAGTCGATCTTGTCGGTGGCCGGATCGTAGCGCGCGATCTTCTTGTCGGCCTCCACCGGTGAAGTACAGCTTGCCGCCGGCGAACCCGAGGCCGTGCGGGCGCGAGCAGCGGCGCGACGTCGATGCGGCGCAGCTTCCTTCTGGCGGCGATATCGATCATCGAGATCGTGTGGCCCGGCGCCGGCCCGGTGCCGTAGTTGCTCGCGAACGCGATCTTCCCGTCGGCGGAGGTGACGAGCTCGTGCGGCCCTGGCCGACCGGAACCGTGCGCAGGTCGTCGCGCCCGACTCGGGATCGATGATGGCCAGCGTCGCGTCTTCCTTGTTCAGGACGAGGAGCCGTGCGGTCGCCGAGCGTCCGGGCTGCGCGTGCGCCACGACGACGGTCGCGATGAGCGCCGAAAGGATGAGGCCGGCACATCTTTCATGCGCCGCATTATATGATTCCGCCTCCGCCCATGCCGAACCCCGAGCTGCAGCAGGATCTGCGCGCACGCCGTCCGCGACTTGTGCCGGGCGTTCCCGGACAGCTTACTGGCGCGACCTCGACGCGGCGCGCGGCCTATCCCGACGCGTTCGTCAAGGCGCTCACCGGCGCCGGCTATCTCGCGGCGCTGATTCCGGAGGAGTTCGGCGGGTCGGGGCTCGGCGTGGTCGAGGCGTCGATCATCCTCGAGGAGATCAATCGCAGCGGCGGCAACGCCGGCGCCTGTCACGCGCAGATGTGACACGATGGGCACGCTGCTGCGGCACGGGTCGGACGCGCAGAAGCGCGCGTTCCTGCCGGAGATCGCCAGCGGGCGCGCTGCGGCTGCAGGCGTTCGGCGTCACCGAGCCGACGACCGGCTCCGACACGACGCAGCTGAAGACCACGGCGACCCGCGCACGGGCGATCGCTACATCGTCCGCGGCCAGAAGGTGTGGATTTCGCGCGCCGAGCACTCCGACCTCCTGCTCCTCGTCGTCCGCACGACGCCGGTCGGAGCAGGTGAAGAAGCGGACCGACGGCCTGTCGATCCTGCTCGTCGATCTGCGCGAGGCGGTCGGCCACGGCCTGACGATCCGCCCGATCCGCACGATGATGAATCACGCGACGACCGAGCTGTTCTTCGACGACCTCGCGGTGCCCGCCGACGCGCTGGTCGGCGAAGAGGGCAAGGGGTTCCGGTATCTGCTCGACGGGCTGAACGCGGAGCGGATCCTGATCGCCGCCGAGTGCGTCGGCGACGGGCGCTGGTTCATCGAGCGGTCGACGCGCTACGCGAAGGACCGCGTCGTCTTCAACCGCCCGATCGGCCAGAACCAGGGCGTGCAGTTCCCGATCGCGCGGGCGCACGTCAACGTCGAGGCCGGCCGACCTGATGCGCTTCAAGGCGGCGGAGATGTTCGACCGCGGCGAGCCGTGCGGCAGCGAGGCCAACATGGCGAAGCTGCTCGCGGCCGATGCGTCGTGGGAGGCGGCGAACGTCGCCGTGCAGACCCACGGCGGATTCGGGTTCGCCGAAGACTACGACATCGAGCGCAAGTTCCGCGAGACGCGGCTCTATCAGGTGGCGCCGATCTCCACGAACCTGATCCTCGCCTACGTCGCGGAACACGTGCTGGGCCTGCCGAGATCGTATTAGGTCAGGTGGGTCTGGTGGGTCAGGTGGGTCTGGTGAGGTCAGATGGGTCAGGTGGGTCTGGTGGGTTAGAAGGGTGGGCCTCGACTCCGACGTACGTAGTGTCCGCCTTCAGGCGGCACCTGTCACGGTGCCGGCTGACGCGATGCAGCGAAGGAGCGATCTGATGGCGATCAAAGAGGGGTGGACCGGTCGCGTGTTCGAGGACTTCACGGTCGGCGACGTCTACCAGCACCCGCTCGGCCGCACCGTGCTCGACGCGGACAACGTCTGGTTCTCGTGCCTGACGATGAACACCAACCCGATCCATTTCGACGGCGAGTACGCGGCGCGGACGGAGTTCAAGAAGCGGCTCGTGAACTCGTGCTTCACGCTCTCGCTGGTCACCGGACAGTCGGTTACCGACCTGACCGATGAACGGGGTCGCGAATCTCGGCTGGGACGAGGTGCGGCTGCCGCACCCGGTGTTCGAAGGCGACACGATCTATTCGAGCAGCGAAGTGCTCGAGGTGAGCGAATCGAAATCGCGGCCGGCGGCCGGCATCGTGCGGGTCAAGACCACCGGCGTCAACCAGGATCGCACGCCGGTCATCGAGTTCACGCGCACGTTCATGATCTGGAAGCGCGGCCACGTGCCGACGGCGCGATAGCTCGAGGCCACGAGCCAGACGTTCAACGCAGAGAGCCGCAGACAATCGTCAGGAGTGTCTTCGGGCTGCGCGTTAGCTGCTGGACGTGACAACGGAGCTAGCAAGCCGGACACCTCGAACGTCGGCTGCCGACTCGATGCCTCGCAGCGCCGCCAGCGCCTCCGCCGCCTGCGCCTCGGACATCGCCTGCGTCGCACACGACATGAACTTCGCCGCCAGCTCGTCGTCGCTGGCCGGCCGATCGTGGTAGCCGCGCGCGCCGTTCGCGCGTCGGCGGTCAGCACGCGGCCATCGCGCAGCCGGACGGTCACGCGCGCCTGCGTCAGCGGCGGCGCCGACGCGTCGAGCGTCGGATCGATCCGCATCGTGACCCGCGCCTGCATGGCGACGATCGCCGGATCGCGCGATCTGCGCCGCCGTCGAACGTCTCGAGGCCGACGCGGCCGTGCACGAACGCGGCCGCGGCGCAGAACGGCATGCTGAACTTCCCCTCGAGGCCGCTCGACGGACGATCGTAGATGAGGATCGTCGGCACGATCGGATCGACGCCGATCTCGACCGCCTCGACATCGTCGCGCGGCGAAGCGTTCCGCGGCGCTTCAGATCGAGCAGCGCGTCGAGCGCGGGGTGCGTGCCGGCGCACGACGGATACAGCTTCACCGTGATCCCGGTGTCGAGGATCTCCCAGCGCGCTGCCGAGATCGGCGGCGACGCCGGCGAGCGACGGCTGGCTCGCTGTCCATCGCGGCGAGAAATCCCTGCGGGCCGTCGATCGCCGCGGCGCTCGCGGTCATCCCGGCCTTCGCCAGCTGCGCCGCCAGCACGCCGTTGCGCGCCGCCAGCCCGGCGTGCAGCGGCTTGACCATCGTCCCGAAGTTTTCCTTGAGGCCTGACGCCTCCGACGCGGCGATCGCCAGCGCATGGCCGGCGGCCGTCGCGTCGAGCCCGAGCAGCGCGCGACGCCGCGGCGGCGGCGCCGATCGTCCCGAGCGTCGACGTGCAGTGCCAGCCGCGCTGATAGTGCCGCGGGTTCATCGGCCGCCCGAGCCGTCCTTCGATCTCGAAGCCGACCACGTAGGCGTCGAGCAGCGCCGCGGCCCGACGCGCCGGCGGCTTCGGCCGCCGCCAGCGCCGCCGGCGACCAGCGGCGCGCTCGGATGCGCGAGCGAGACGAAGCACATGTCGTCGTAGTCGAGCGCGTGCGCCGCGGTGCCGTTCGGCCAGCGCCGCGTTGCCCGCGCTGGCGCGAAGCGCGGTGCCGAGCACCCGGCACGGACCGCGGCCGTCGGCCTCGACCACGCGCTGGACGATGCGCGCGCGCCGGCTGGCTGCGCGCCGGCCAGCGTCACGCCGATCGGTGTCGAGCAGGCGCGCGCGCGGCGCCGCGCGCGCCGCCGCCGGCGGCGCCGGCCGTCACGACGAAGCTCGGCGAGGCGTCACAGCGTCGACTCCCGAGGTGGCGGACTCCGGATGGCCGAGCGCGGCCATGAACCGCTGCTTGATGAACGACGCAATCGAGCGGCGGCTTCGCGGTCGGCGCCGACTCGCTCACCTTGGCGATGATGACGGCCGCGCCCGCGTTGCGTCGCGACGCGCGCGCCGCGATCGCCGCCAGTTCGGCTTCTCGGTTCGCACCGTCGCCGTCGCGCGACGCGCCCATCGCCCGCGCGGCGGCGTCGAGGTCGGCGCCGTGCGCCGTCGGCGTCTTCTGGCCGCCGGTCGTGGCGTATTCCTCGTTGTCCATCACGACGAGCGACGAGGTTCGCCGGCCGCAGCAGCCCGATGGTCGCGAGCGAGCCGAGGTTCATCAGCAGCGAACCGTCGCCGTCGAGGACGAAGACGCGCGACGTCGGGCCGCGCCAGCGCCAGGCCGAGGCCGATCGACGAGGCGAGGCCCATGCTGCCCCAGGTGTAGAAATTCGCGCGGGCGATCGCCGGCGGCGAAGAGATCGTAGGCGGGATGGCCGAGGCTCGCGACAATCGCCGCGTCGCCTGCCAGCGCCGACGATGACGCGCGTCGCTTCGAGTCGCGTCATGGCGTCACGGGGTCAGACCCGGTCGGTCGATCCCGGAGGTCTGACCCGGTGGTCCCGTGGTCACGCGCCGGGGCAGCAGACACGCGCCCATCCGCGCGCGTGCCGAATGCCGGTCGTGCCGGCGAGCCGCACCGTCTCGCGCGCGGCGTCCGCCGACTCCACCGTCGGCATGCGGCACGCCGATCGCGTCGAAGATCGACGCGCACGGCGCGGCCCATCGGCACCTGCGCCGCGTTCCATTCGCCGGCGTCGCCCCGCATGCTGACGACGACGAGCACGGGAATCTCGTACGGCAGCAGCAGCGATGTCAGCGCGTTCAGCGAGTTGCCGAGGCCGCTCGACTGCAGCATCACGGTCGGCAGGCGCCCGCCGAGATAGAGGCCGGCGGCGATGCCGAACGCTTCTTCCTCGCGCGTCGCCAGCAGCAGCCGGATGTCGCGGAACCGATCGTCGAGCTCGCGCAGCACGTGCGACAGCGGGTTGTCGGGCACGTAGACGACGTCGCGGCTGCCGGCGGCGTGAATGCCCGCGCACACGCCCGCCGCCCACGCCGGCGTCGTCATTCCTCGCCCAGCATCCGCGCCGATCGCAGCCACAGCCCGCCGTCCGACGACGAGCGTCACGCCGTTCACGTAGGAGGCCGCGTCCGGACGCGAGGTACAGGGCGGCGTTCGCGATGTCGTCCACCGTGCCCATCCGGCCCATCGGGCACTGGCGAAGCGACGCTGGCGCGCGACGTCTCGTTCGTCAGCCGCCGCACGCCTTCGGTGCCGTCGATCGGGCCGGGCGCGATGCCGTTGACGCGAATGCCGTGGCGGCCCCACTCGACCGCCAGCGTCCGCGTCAGCGAATCGACGCCGGCCTTCGCCGCCGACGCATGCGCCTGCCCCATCGTGCCGAGATACGGCAGCGTCGCGCTGATGTTGATCACCGATCCGCCCTGCGCCTTGAGATGCGGAAGCGCGCGCGCGCGACACGTTGAAGGTGCCCTTCAGATCGATGTCGACGACCGTGCCGAACCCGTTCGGCGACAGGTTCTCGGCGAGGCAGATGAAGTTGCCGGCCGCGCCGTTGATGACGATGTCGAGCCGGCCCAGCTCGGCGACGACGCCGGCGACCGCGTCGTTGACGGCCGCCGGATCGCGGACGTCGGCCGACCTTCGCGACCGCGCGCACGCCGAGCGCCCGCAGCTCGTCTACGCGTCGGCTCGAGGTGTTCGAGCTTGCGGCTGGTGATCGGCGACGTCGCAGCCGTGCGCCGCGAACGCGAGCGCGATGCCGCGGCAGATGCCGGTGCCGCCGCCGGTGATCAGCGCGACGCGGTCCTTCAGCAGATTCGGGTTGAAACACGCCGTCATCATACCCGCGAGTCGAGCGCCGCCAGCACTTCCGCGGTGTGCTCGCCCAGCGCCGGCGGCGGGAGCCGGACGTCGGCAGGCGTGCGCGACAGCCTGACGACCGGCGCGAGGGTTCTCGATCGTGCCAAGCTGCGGGATGATGCCTGCGCGAGCAGGATGTCGCGCGCGGCGACCTGCGGATGCGCGATCGCCTCGCCGATCGACCGCACGCGGCCGCACGGCACGTGCGCTGCCTGGAACCGTTCGGTGAGCTCCTCGACGGTCGAGCCGCTGAAAGACCGCCTCGATCGCCTCCTTCAGCGCGGCGCGGTTCGCCGCGCGGAGCGTGTTGGTCGTGAAGCGCGGATCGTCGCGCAGATCCGGGCCGCTCGATCGCCTCGCAGAACCGGACCCACAGCCCCGGGTTCGCGACCGCCACGATGATCAGCCCGTCCTTGGCGCGCAGCGGCTCGTACGGCGCGATGTTGAGATGATCGTTGCCGACCCGGGTCGGCGTGCGGCCGGTCGCGAGCAGCACCGACAGCGGCAGCCGCATCACCGACAGCATCGCCTCGAACAGCGCGATGTCGACGTGCTGGCCGAGGCCGCTCGTCTGGCGATCGTGCAGCGCGCAGCAGAATGCCCTGCATGGCGTACAGCCCGCGCGAGGTAGTCGGTGATGGCGACGCCGACGCGCGTCGGATCGCCGCTCGGGAAAGCCGGTCATGTCCATGATGCCGGCCTCGCCCTGAATGACGGCGTCGTAGCCGGGCAGCTGCGCGGCCGGGCCCGGTCTGCCCGTAGCCGGAGATCGAGCAGTAGATCAGCCGCGGGTTGAGCGCGGCCATCGCGGCGTAGTCGAACGCCGAGCTCCGCCAGGCTGCCCGGCCTGAAGTTCTCGATCAGCACGTCCGCGGTCTCGACGAGCCGGCGGAGCGCGTCGGCGCCGTCCGGCGACTTCGAGATCCAGCGCGACGCTTTTCTTGCTGCGGTTGAGCGCCAGGAAGAAGCTGCCCGAGCCGTGAATGAACGGCGCCCACGCGCGCGAATCGTCGCCGTGCGCCGGCTCCTCGATCTTGAGGACCTCGGCGCCCATGTCGCCGAGCATCATCGTGCAGAACGGGCCGGCCACGACCCGCGTGAGATCGATGATCCGCAATCCATCCGAGTGGCGCCATGGCGCCAGTGTCAGCGCACGCCGAATCGTGTCCCGCCTTTAGGCGGTCCGAAGTCACGAGTCCGGCTAAAAGCCGGACACTTCATCGCAGCAGCCGAAATACCGCTTCAGCACCGCGCGGACGCGCGGCGTCAGGCGCGATCGGCCGTAAGCGTCGCCGGCGGCGCGGAAGGCGTTGGTCTGCGTCGGGTAGGGATAGATCACCGACCCGAGATCGCCGAGACGCGCACCGTGCTTCAGCGCATAGCGCCGCGCAGGCCGATCATCTCCCCGCCCGCGACGACGACGACCGTGCACCCGAGCATTCGGCCGCGCACGTGATGGATGCGCACGAAGCCGTCGCGCTCCTCGTCGACGACGGCGCGATCGACGTCGTCGAGCGGGATCGGTGATCGTCTCGCACCTCGTGCCCGTGACGCCTGGCCGCGTCCGCCTGCCAGCCGACGCTGCGCCACCTCCGGAGTCGGTGTAGGTGCACCACGGGATCGACCAGCGCGCTGGCGCGGGCGCGGCCGAAGAAGAGGCGTTCTGAATCACGATGCGCGCCGCCGCGTCGGCGGCGTGCGTGAACTTGAAGCGGCGAGCAGACGTCGCCGGCCGCGAAGATGCGCGGGTTCGAGGTCCGCAGGCGGTCGTCGACGGTGACGCCGTCGGCCGGCGGCCACGCCGGCCGCCGCCAGATCGAGGCGCGTCGACGTTCGGGGCCCGTCCCACCGCGACGAGCAGCCGATCGCAGGCGACGTCTCCGTGCGCGTCACCGCGCGCTCGATCCGGACGACGATGCCGTCCGCCTCCTGACGCACGCTGGCGACGCGCGGCGTTCACCTCGATCGCGACGCCGTCCTCGCGCCATGCTGCGCCGCGACGATCGGCGGCGGCGTCGGCGTCTCTCGGACGGCAGCACGCGCGGACGCCTGATCCACCAGCGTCACGACGCTGCCGAGCCGCGCGAACGCCTGCGCCATCTCGCAGCCAATCGGACCCGGCGCCGAGGATCGCGAGCCGGCGCGGCAGCTCGGTCAGCGAAAACAACGTCTCGTTGGTCAGGTAGGCGACGCTCGACAGCCCGGGAATCGGCGGCACGGCGGGACGGCCGCCGGTCGCGATCACGGCGCGCTTGAACGCCAGCGTCCTGCCGGCCACCTCGATCGTCGACCGCGACGTGAAGCGCGCCTCGCCGAAATAGACGTCGACGCCGGCCGAGCGCAGGCGCGATGCCGAGTCGTGTGGGCTGATGTCGGCGCGGCGCTCACGCATCCGCTGCATGACGGCGCCGAAGTCCGCCTCGACACCGGTGACATCGCATGCCGACGGCGCCGGCGCGACGCGCCTCCGCCGCGGCGCGCGCCGAGCGGATGATGGCTTTCGACGGCACGCAGCCGGTGACCAGGCAGTCGCCGCCGAGCAGGGCGCGCTCGACCAGCGCCACGCGCGCGCCCAGTCCCGCGCGCGCCCATCGCGCTGACCAGGCCGGCGGTGCCGCCGCCGATCACGGCGAGGTGATAGCGATGCGCGCGGCTCAGGGTTGATCCAGTCGGGGGGATGGACGTGCGATCGCAGCCGATCGTCCGCGGCGTCAGCGGGCATGCACCGCGCGGCCGACGGCGTGGATGCCGGCGACCGAGAACTCGGCGATGTGCTCGGCGACTTCGTCGAGGTGCGCGGCAGGTCGGCGTGAAGGTGAGGCCGAGCCGCGAGGCGATCGGGTTCGGCAGGTAGGCGAGCGACTGCGCCTGGATGCTCGCGACGCAGCGCAGCACGCGCGCGTCCGCGGCCGGGCAGCCTGATCATCTCCGCGACCAGCCCCGAGAGATACTCGACGCGCGGGCGCACGCCCTGCTCGACCAGCGCGTCGAGCGCCGGCGTCGGGTCGTGCATCTCGCGCTGAATCAGCTTGTGCACGGCGTCGTGCCCGGAGGCGAGCAGCCGGTGGATGAAGATGCCGATGTAGCGGCGGAGCTGATCCTCGGCGCTGCGTCCCGCGCCGGCCTCGCCGCGCGGCCTCGTTGATCGCCCGCATCGGCGTCGATCGCCACCTGCAGCACCTCGCGGTAGAGCCCGAGCTTGTCGCCGAAGTGATAGTTGACGCGCGGCGACGTTCGCGTGCGCGGCCCGGCAGATCTCGCTGACCGTCACCTTCCGGAAGCCGCGATCCGCGAACAGGCGCTCCGCCGCCTTCAACAGCCGATCGCGCGTCGCATCGTCGGCGCGGTCGACGCTCGCCGGCCGGCGCCGCGGCGCGTCCCTTCGGGTGGGCTTTCATAGCGTGCGCTTGAAGAGCGCCGTCGCCGCGGACATCGCGATCACCGAGAAGATCAACAGGAACGTCAGATCGCTGGTGATCGCCGCGAAGCCGGTGTTCTTGAGCAGCAGGCACTTGAACGCGTGCACGGCGTAGGTGAACGGATCGGCGACCGCGATCGCCTGCATCCAGCCCGGAAAGCCCTGCTGCGGATAGACCGCGCCGCTCGGGAAATACAGCACCGTGTTGAGCACGCCGAACACCGCGCGCGGCAGCAGCGGATCGCTGACCCGCACCATCAGCAGGAACATCAGGCTGATCAGCGCGAAGGCGGTCACCACCACGACGACGAACAGCCGGCAGCAGCCGCATCGGATCGAAGCGGATTGGGAATCCCGGCGATGATCGAGCCGATGATGATCAGGAACATGCCGGCGAGCACCGCCTTGATCGTGCCGGAGATGTTGAAGCCGGCGATCAGCTCGAGCTTCGTGATCGGCGTCACGAGGTAGCCCTCGTGCAGCCCGCGCGCCTTGTCGTCGATGAAGATGATGCCGCCGCCGATCATCACCATCATGAAGATCGACATCACCACCGATCCCGGCAGCAGGTACTGCACGTAGGGCACGTACGGATAGATCTCGACCACGTCGAGCGACGGCTGCGCCGGCGATCCGCGCGCGCGGTCGCCGGCTGGTTGTAGGCGGCCGAGCATGCCGCCGAGCGTCCCGGCCAGCGCCACCGAGACGAAGCTGTCGGTGTTGTCCTCGATCAGCGCGACGCGCGGCTCGTTCTGCGTCAGCACCGCGCCGCGAGAACTCGGGCGGAATCGTCAGCACGCCGTTGACGCGCCCGTTGCGCAGGTCGGTCGATGCGCCTGTCCCTGATCGGCGTAGTCGACGGTGTCGATCGTCCGTGCGCCCGACGAGGCCGCCGACGCCAGCTCGCGCACGCTGATCGCCGGGACGCCGTGATCCTGATCGACGATCGCGACCTTGAGGTGCTTGACGTTGCCGCCGAAGGCGTAGCCGAGGATCACGAGCTGGACGATCGGCATCACCATCGACATGACGATGAGGACCGGGCTGCGCCGGAAGCGCCGCAGCTCGCGTTCGATGATGGCCCAGGTGCGTCCCATAGTCAGATCTCCGCGTCTACGCCTGCCGCATGCAGGGGCCCACGGTCGAGCGGGCTGCCTCCTGCAGCGCGTCGCGCAGCGCCCGCCCGGTGTAGTGGACGAACACGTCGTCGAGCGTCGTGCTCTGCACCGAGAGCGACTGCACGGCGATGCCGGCGCGCGCCGCCGCCTCCATCAGCGCCATCGTCGTCGCCGGGCCGTTGCTTGAGTCGCGATGCGGAAGACGTGATCCTCGCCGGTGACGCTTTCCACGCCGGGCAGGCCGCTCGAGCACGCTGCGGCCCAGCCCGGCGGCGTCGCCGAGAAGCTGACCTCGAGCGTGTTCTTGCCGGGAATCGACGCCTTCAGCTTGATCGGCGAATCGAGCGCCTTCAGCTCGCCGTGATCGACGATCGCGATGCGATCGCACAGCTTGTCGGCTTCGTCCATGTAGTGCGTCGTGATCAGGATGGTCAGGTCGCGCTCGCGCTTGATCTTCTGCAGCATCTCCCAGACCGCCGACGCGCGACACCGGGTCGAGGCCGGTCGTCGGCTCGTCGAGGAAGAAGATCCGCGGCTCGTGCACCAGGCCGCGCGCGATCTCGACGCGGCGGCGCATGCCGCCCGACAGGTTCTTGACCTGCGCCGTGCGCCACTGCGTCAGCTCGACCGGCCTCGAGCAGCTCGGCGATCGAGCGCTCGCCGCTTCGGCCCGCGGCACGCCGTACAGCTTCGCGAAGATGATCAGGTTCTCTTCGACGCTCAGCTCGAGGTCGCTGGTCATCGCCTGCGGGATGACGCCGATCGACCGGCGCACGCCGTCCGCCTGCTTCACGACGTCGAAGCCGTTGACGAGCGCGGTGCCGGCGGTCGGCGGCAGCAGCGTGGTCAGCATGCCGGATGAGCGTCGACTTGCCGGCGCCGTTCGGGCCCGAGCAGGCCGAAGATCTCCCCGTCCTCGACGGCGAAGCTGATGCCGTTGACGGCGGTGAAGTCGCCGAACTTCTTGACGATGCTGCGGACGTCGATGGCGTTCATGGTCCGCGGCCACCGGCAGCGAGACGCCGGCAACAACGTATGCGGTCATGCCGACGGCGAGCCGGCGGTCGCGGTTGTCGACGCGCAGCCGGACCTCGAACGTCTTGATGTCGCGCTTGGTGCGGCTGACGTCGCGCTGGCGTGGCGAACGCCGGCGTCGGCGCCGCGGTAGAAGACCGTGCCCTGCCGCTCGACGCCCGAGGGCAGCCGCACCGTCAGCGTGTCGCCGATGCGCACGCGGTCGATGTAGCTCTCCTCGACGTCGGCGCGCACCCAGAGATCGTCGGGGTTGATCAGCGTGACGATCGGCTGGCCCGGCGTTGACGACCTCGCCGACGCGCGCGGCGCGGACGTCGACGATGCCGTCGATCGGCGCGTGGATCTCGGTGTAGCGCAGCCGCACGTCGGCCTTGGTCATGCTGCGCCGACGGCGGCGCGCCTGCATGTGCTCGTTGGTCTCGCACCTGGCTGCGCCGCACCGCGACCTGCTCGGCGTTCGAGCGCGCGAGCGCCACGGTCGCGCGCTGCGCCTCGACCTGCTTCTTCAGCGCGTCGAGCTTGGCCTGCGGCCGCGGTCAGCGTCGTGCGCGCCTGGTCGAGTCTCCTGCGGCGAGACGACGCCGCGCTGCGACAGCTCCACGCGTCCGCTGGTTGGTCAGCCGCGCGCTCTCGAGGTCGGCAGCCGCCGCGTCGACCTGCGCTTCGGTCGACGCCAGGGTCGATTCCGCCTGGCGGATCTGGTCGACGGTCTGCCGCTGCTGGTAGCGGAGCGCCGCTTCCGACTCGCGCACCTGCGACGACAGCCCCTCGACGTTCTGGGCGTAGTAGGCGGTGTCGGCCTTGAGCTCGTCGGGCGCGATCACCGCGACGAGCTGATCCTTCTTGACCGTGTCGCCTTCGCTCGACCAGCAGCTGCGCGATCCGGCCGGCCGATCTGCGGGCTGACGATGACGTCGTTGGTCGTGACGATGCCGGTCAGGACGAGCGGCGCGCGGCGCCATGCGCGCGTAGGCGCGCAGCGCCGGCCGGCGGCGAGCAGGAGGACGAGAGCGACGAGCGCTGATTTGCGCGTCATATCGTGGCTCAAACACATGTATAAAACGCTTGTTTGAACGATGTCAATGCCAAAGCGAGGCGGTGCCGTCGCCGCGCTGGCGTTGGAAAAAGTATGCTTGTCGGGTTTTGCTCCGGGAACTGCCGCCGCGCGCCCGCTGGTACATCATCTTCGGTGATCGCGCTCGGCGCGCTGACGTTCGTCGCGCTCGTGCCGCGCGCGGAGATCACGCCGATCGTCCCGCTCGTCCGTCCTCATCGCTGCTCTCGTCGCTGACCTCGGCCTTCAAGGTGCAGTTTCCGATCGCCAGCGGCTCGAACATGTCGGTGTCGTAACGTCGTCGACATCGCGCGCGCTGATCCTGCGCGGCCCGCACGCGACGATGATCGTCGGCGCCGCCAGCGGCTGGAGCCAGACGACGCTCAACTCGCGGACGCCGAACCCGACCGTACCGGACGCTGTTCAACATGGCGATCCTGGTGCTGACCGTGCAGGCGGCAGGCCAGGTCTTCATGCGGCTCGGCGGCAGCGCCGACGCCGACGCTCGCGCGCACTGGTCATGCCGCTCGCCGGCATGGCGCTCACCTACTTCTTCGTCAACACCGTGCCGATCGCGCTGGCCATCGCGCTGACGACGAACCAGAGCGCGTGGCGGATCTGGAAGACCGACTTCGCGTCGAGCGCGCCGAGCTACCTGCTCGGCGCCGCCGCCGCCGCCGGTCGTCATCAAGGTGACGCGAGAGCTCCGGCTACTGGCTGACGCTGCTGCTGACCGCGGCGCCGCTCTACCTGACCTACAAGATGTATCGCGCCGGCGTGGAGAGCGAGGCGCGGCAGGGCGCGATTCTCGAGGCCGCGCACGACGCGATCATCACGATGGACTCAGCAGCTGAACATCCGCGAGTTCAACCCGGCCGCCGAGCAGATGTTCGGCCACGCGCGCACTCGACATCCTCGGCCGCAACGTCGAGCTGCTGCTGCCGCCGGCCGATCGCGCGCACCAGCTCGCGCGCGCTGAACCAGCTACATGACCACCGGCGGCGGCCCGCTCGCCGGGCGGCAGCTCGAGCTGACGCGGCCTGCGCGCCGACGGCACCGAGTTCCCGCTCGAGTTGACGGTCGCGCGGATCGGCGCCGACAGCCGCGCCGATCCTGACCGGGTTCGTCCGCGACATCACCGAGCGGCGCGCGCTCGAGGAACAGCTCCGGCAGTCGCAGAAGCTCGAAGCGATCGGCCGGCTGGCCGGCGGCGTCGCGCACGACTTCAACAACATCCTGATGAGCATCATGGGCGCGGCCGATCTGCTGCTGATGCAGCTGGCGCCCGACGACGCCGCGCGCGACGAGGCGACCGAGATCAAGCAGTCGGTCGACCGCGGCGCCGGCCTGACGCGGCAGCTGCTCGCCTTCAGCCGGCGTCAGGCGACGCGGCCGCGCGCTGTTCGCGCTCGGCGACGTCGTCCGCGGCATGGACACGATGCTGCGCCGCCTGATCGGCCCGGAGATCGAGTTCGAGATCGTCAGCTCGCCGCACGCCGCTGATGGTCATGGCCGACTCCGGCGCAGATCGAGCAGGTCGTGCTCAACCTCGTCGTCAACGCGCGCGATGCGATGCCGGACGGCGGGCGGGTGACGGTCCGCGTCGAAGAGGTCGAGCTGGACGAGAGCCGCGGCGCTCGCGCTCGTCGAAGGCGAAGCCGGGCGCTACGCGCGGCTCGAGCGTCAGCCGACACCGGCACCGGCATCGACGAGCAGACGCGCGCGAAGCTGTTCGAGCCGTTCTTCACGACCAAGGAGCAGGGCAAGGGCACCGGCCTCGGCCTGTCGATCGTCTACGGCATCGTCAAGCAGAGCGGCGGCTACATCAGCGGTCGTCAGCGAGCCGGGCGCGGCGCGACCTTCCTGATCTATCTTTCCGATCGCGGCCGCCCCGCAGCCGGTGCCGGCGCCGGCGTCGGCCTGAGCGGCCGCCTGCCGCGCGCGGCTCGCGCGCGCGCGATGCGCCCGGCCAGCTCGTCGACCATCCGCCGTTCGGGCTCGGCGCGTTCGCGGAGATAGCAGTCGATCGCGTCGGTGATGATCCGCCACTGCGGCTTCGATGCGATCAGGCTGAGCGCCTGCAGCTTGGCCTTGACGTCGCCGGGCAGGCGGATGCTGAGCTGAGGATAGTCCTTGACCTTCTTCGCCGACGCGCGCGCCGGCCGGCGGCCGGCCGATGCGGCGGCGTTCCGTTGCAGCCTTGGGTGTCATGCGACTGAACGAAAACGGTCCGCTTCTGCCTATTGCTGTGTTTGTGCTACCAACAACTCGCCTGTATAATCCCGCCCGTCAGGTTCCCGCAATGGCGAAGACACGGGCCAGACGCAGTCATCACGAGCATCGACGCGGCCGCAGAGCAGGGCGGGACCGGGACGCCCGCCAGTCCACAGCGAGACCTGGTCCAAGGTGTCGGTCGTGCTCTTCGACCGGCAGATCCACCACCTCGATCGCCTCGCCACCGACATCCGCGACAAGACCGGCAAGGTGCTCAATCGCGCCGAGATCATCCGCGCGCCTCATCGACGGACTTGATCGACAGCGGCATGGACATCACGTCGGCGGCGTCGGAAGCCGACCTGCGTGGCCGTGTCGCGCGCCGCCTCGGCTCTCCGTGACCGATGATCGCGGCTGCATTCTACCTATTCCGCGAATTCGTTCCATACCTTTTTTCGACTCTTGATGGCGAACTTCCTCGACGCCACGGCCCGGCGCGGTCAGCCTGCGAGATCTGCTATTTGTTCTGACCGGCGTGTCCGGCGTGCCACGCGTCGGTCCATCGTCGCGCGCGATCGCGGCCGGCTGCGACGGCTGACCGGGCGGCGCCGTTCCGCTGACTGCGGTGGCGCGGTGGCGAGTCGAGAACCGAAGGACCCCGAAATGCTGCGTGAGATCCATCACCTTTGACGAAGCGGAGCTCGAACGGCTCCCGAGCCCGACAAGCCCAAAGGAGACCGACCGTGACGGATCAGGAGCGCCAGAAGGCCGAGGAGATGATCAGCCGGCTCGAGTTGTCGGTCGGCCAGGTGTTTCCCCGCGACGGCGGCAACGCGGCGCTGCTCGCGTCGATGATCCAGACGCTGAACGGACTGCGGAGCCTGCTCGGTCTCATCGCCCCCACTGATCATCATCATGATCGGTAGCGAACCTCCAGTTTTTAGGAATCGTTTTCAGCCGGCGCCGCCCGCGGGCGCCGATCGCGCCTCGAGCTCTGGCATTCCGGTTGCAACTCGTCAGCTTCGGGGGTGGGTAGCGATGCCGACGCGCCCGGCACGGCTGAGAACGCTGATCGAGTCTCCGGTCCTGGGCTTCCTGATGGAGCGCACAACGCGCTGAGCGCGCGCATCGCCGAGGAGGCCGGCTTCGGGGATCTGGGCGAGCGGACTCTCGATGTCGGCGGCGCTCGGCGTTCGTGACGCGAACGAAGCGTCGTGGACGCAGGTGCTGGACGTCCTCGAGTTCATGGCTGACGCGACCGATGCGCCGATCCTGATGGACGGCGACACCGGCTTCGGCAACTTCAACAACGTGAGCGCCTGGTCGCCAAGCTCGAGCCGCGCGGCGTGGCCGGCGTCTGCCTGGAGGAGACATAGCTGTTTCCGAAGACCAGACAGCTTCCTTCACGGCGTGCGCGCAGCCACCTGGCCGCGGTCGACGAGTTCGGCGGCCGCATCCGTGCGGCCGAAGGACGACCAGCGCGACCCCGACTTCGTCGTCGTCGCACGCATTGAGGCGTTCATCGCCGGCCACGGGCTCGGCCGACGCGCTGAGGCGTGCGCATGGATGCCGACGCCGGGCGCCGACGCGATCCTCATCCACAGCGCGAAGCGAACGCCCGACGAGGTGCTGTCGTTCAAGCAGGCGTGGGGCCGCCCGCTGCCGGTGCTCGCGGTGCCGACCAGAATGCGCGACACGCCGACGCCGTCTTTCGCAGCCATCGATTTGCGGCGGCGTTGATCTGGGCCAACCACCTGCTGCGCGCGAGCATCGCCGCGATGCAGGCCACGGCAGCGCAGATCCGTGCCGATCAGTCGGTCAGCCGGATCGAACCGGGGATCGCGCCAATCGCGGAAGTCTTCCGTCTCGCAGCGCTGTCGGCGAGCTCGAGTCGGCGGGAGGACGGTACCTGCCTGGTCCCGCGCCGGTGCGTGCCGCGGCCAGTAATCGATGATCGCGGCCGGCGCCGACGACCGAACCCGTGCCTTTGCCGATCGCGCCGCGCGGCTCGCGCAGTGGAGCGGATCGGGCCGCCGCACTTCTTCGCGGACATCGGATCGCCAACGGGGACGGCCCGCCCGATGGGATCTTCGCCGAATGGTCGTGGGACGGGCGCTGCCTCGTGCGCGCGGCGATTCGCCGGTGCGTCGCCGCTCTTCTACGCCCGTGATGGAGCGGCTGCTGTGCTCGCCGTGCTCGTCACGCTGGTCGACGCCGGCGCACCCACGCAGTTCGACTGAGGCCGCGCTCGCCGTGTTTCTCCGGCTCGGTTCTTCTGCGCGACGACACGCCGTTCCGATCGATCCGACGCGCTGCCGCCCGAACGGCACCTGTGAGCCTGGGACGAGCCGGCGACGGTATCGCTCTCAGCGATACCAGGTTCGTGCCGCCGCAACGATCTCGCGATGCCGCCATCGACGGCTTCGTCAGCTGTTCCGGCAGGCGATGCGCCGCCGGTCGCCATCCGCCGGCGACGACGTCGTCGTGCCGCTCAGCGGCGGACGGGACTCCGGCGACATCCTGTTCGAGCTCTGCGCGAGCGGCCGCGCCCCCGAGCTACACGGTGACGATTCCGGGCGTATCCGCCGCGGGCGTCCGAGGACGAGCGGCTGGCTCCCATTCGCGCGCGAGCTCGGCGGTCTGCATGTGCTGCTCGCTCAGACCAGAGTCGAACCAGTTCGTCCCGAGCTCGCGCGAAGAACCCGGACACCACTCTGTTCCCGACGAACACGCCTGGTGATGTGGCGAGTCGGTCGACGAGCTCGTCGGAAACCTGGGCCTGGCCGACGGCCTCGGCGGGGCGTTGTCGGTGCCGAACCGGTTTCTGAGCCGAGGGCGCTGACCGTAGGCGGGCCGACGCGCGAGCTCGCAGCGCGGCCTGCTGCGATCGCTGCCTCACGGTCGGCGAACCTTCCTGATGCAGGTCCTCCGAGCGCGCTTCGCCGGGCGCGCTGTCCTTCGACCGCGCGCAGTCGACCGTTTCGCCGGCGGAGCTCGAGCGCGCACTGCGCGGCGCCGATCCGATCAAGTCGTTCAATTTCTGGAACCGGATCCGCCGCGAGCTGGCGCTCGTGCCCTACGGGATGATGCGCCGGCCGTCCCGACCGTCTACAGTCCCTACCTCGACTGGTCATCACCTGCCGATTTTCTGTCCGTCACGCCGCGCCGGATCATGTCGCCGGCATTGTCCGCGTCCGACAAGTCGTTCCATTCCAGGCCGTGCTTCGCGGCTACCCGAGATTCGCGCACATCCCGTTCGAGGATCAAAGGCGGCGCCGAAGCGCGACTCGCGCGCAGTCGACTCGCGATTCGGCGCCGACGCCGCCAGGTATCTTCTGCCTCGCGTCGGCTTTGGCTCTCGCCTGCTCAACGCCGGTACGTGACCGCGGTTGTTCTGCGGCCTGGGCCGGCGCCGGTATCGCGAAGCGGCGAGCTGGCTGCCGGCGCTGCGTTGTATCTCTTTCAGCTCGACGCCGTCGCCCGGCGGATCCCGCGTCGCGACGGGCCGCCTGATTCACGGGTGAATCCACACGCGTTGTGCCGCCACATATCGTGGTCGAGGTTGGCGGCGCAGAAGAAGCCTGATGTCAATCGTCCGGTGATCCTGCGTCTCATGCCGGGGCGCAGGCTGAGTCCAGATCGGTACGCCGGGCGGCCGCCGCCAGCAGTTGTTCTTCGCGAGATCGAAAAAGATCACCGGATCGCAGCGGCTGCGGTGCGGCACAGACGCTCGGTTTCGGGAAGCAGTCTTCTCGCGTCGAGCCATCGGCGAGTGGTAATTCGCCTCGCACACGATCCAGTGCGTCGAACATGTGCAACGCGAAGACGCGGCCTTCTCCCGTCAGCGCCGAATCGCCCGGAAACGCGTGAGGCACCATCTGCAGCAGCGCAAGGCCGTGAGCACGGCCGCATTCAGAAACGGCGGCGGAGGATGCGCAGCGTGAAGGTGACCCATGCCTCTGGAGGATGCATGAAAGAGACGCGTCAGCGGCAGGATGCTAAGCAGGCAGAACATCAGCGTCGGGTACTAGAAGCCGACGATCGGCCACGAAGATGTGAAAGGCGACGAGTTGAGCCAGGGTCCCGTAAAGAAGACCAGGGATCTCGCCGCGAATACAGGCCGAAAATCGCTCGTCATCTCGAGAAGAGACGACGTAGACGCAGCTCGCCGGCACGAGCGACGCCGGCAGCCACAGGCGATCCTGGTTGTACGCAGCGCGACGCCGGACAGCCATTGAATCAACTTCGGGACCCGGCCCAGAAGTACGCGACGCAGAAGATGCTGCAGAGACAGGCCTTCCCGGCAGGAACAGGAACGCGAGGACGAACCAGTTGAGCATATAATGCTGGTTGGCGCGAAGGCGGTAGTCTGGACCATGATCCCAGGCGGATCACGGTGACCAGCACGAGCAGCCAGTAGCCGCGGAGATCCGGCGCAGGGCGAAACACGCGCCCGCCAGGACCGATAACTTGGAAGAATCCCCACAGCGTGTAGTGGACAGTCCAGACCGACACGCGGACGTGCAGCCGCTGAAGAGCGGCCAGCAGGGCCAGGCAGCGTCCCCGCCGATCATCAGGACACACCGGATCGAAACTGCCATTGATCCAGGTCAGGAGATGTGCGGCCGCGAGGGCAACGCCACCGTCGCGCCGTAGCGCCGGATCGGATCGGATCTGTCGTTTGACGTGAGCATATCCGCCACACGGAGGGTCCGACGGCGTGCGTTTGAGCAGCGTCACGAGCGCGAAGAGAGATCAAGCAATCAGCCTGCGAAAAGGCACAAGGACGGCGCAGCCGATCGATCTAACACTTCGAACACGGCCATCACGGGCCGGTGGTCCGACGGATCGATGCCGGTCGAGGTCGAGAGCGCCCGGCGACGCATTTCTTGCCGGACGGATCGCTGGTATCGAACACCTGTGCGCTCAGCAGCCTCAGCGCCGTCGCGCCCCTGGATAGGAAGATGTAGTCCATTCGGTGGTAGGCGTGCGTGATCCCTTCGGGGTTTGCCGGCCAGAGCCGCGGTGCCGGCCGACTTCGCCGCCGCCAGGTATCGATAGGTCTTTGTTCATGTTCGCGATCTCGCTGGTGTTCAGCACGCGTTGTAGTCGCCGGCGATGATGCGGTTCTCCGCGAGCGGTTTCCCACGACAACAGCTCGGTGATCTCCTTGAGACGATTGGATTGCGACTCATTCAGATGCGCCGACGTGAAGTTGATGGTGCGGCCGTTGACGCTGATGGTCGCGTCGATGACGTTCCGGTTGGCGCTCATCGGCAGCGGCGCGTCGCGATGAACGGATATTTCGACAGGATGACCTCGCCCAGCCTGTCGCCGCCCCGACCGATTGAAGTACTGCTTGCTTTTGGTCGTCCCGGTCTTCTGCTGCAGCAGGTCCTGATAGATGACGCTCTGGTCTTTCCGTTGCTCAACTGTCGTTGACTTCGTTCCTGCAGCGACACGACGTCAGGGCTGGTCTGCGATCGGTTGGCGATCCGATCGGTGCTGTAGACGTCATCGGTGCCACCTTCGCCCATGGTGCGTGTTGTAGTGCAGACCCCGGGCGTCGTGCCCGGGTGGCCGGCGACGGGGGCGGAACGGCCGGCGGCGGGTCATAGACGACGGTCAGCGCCGGACGCAACGGAGGATCGATCGATTCCGAAGAAAATGCTCGCGGTAGGATGCCGACGTCGAGGCGCCGCGATCGGCAGTGCGAGCGCGTACTCCCGACGTGCTCGACGCGTTGACGGCCGCCTGCACCAGCGAGGTCACGTCGATGTTCACTTTCGCGCCGGCGGCGATTCGACACCTTCTGCGTCGTCGCCTGCGGGCGAGATCGCCGCCGGAGAGTGCTCCACGGCGTCGCCGTCTGGCGCTGATTCCACGTCGCTTCGTCCTGCGGGGAACGCGGTGGTGACCGGAAACACACTGACCGTCCGGGTCTTCTCGGTGCCGCCCATCTTCACCGTCAAGGTCAGGATGGCCGAACAGGATCGACGACTTCGCCAGCGCATTGTGCTGCGTGTCGAACGTCAGCGGCGCATGGCGCAGGCTCGACGTTGGTGCTGGCGCATCGCCAGCACGTCTGACGCCGCCGAAGTTGGTGCCGGCAGCTGCCGCCATGAACCACTGTGTCTGTCACCTGAGTGCCCGGCGTGTTCAGAACAGGCGATGCTTTTGCGCGCTGGCAGGAGGCGAGCGGGCGGCGACGAGGCCACCATCAGAAAGACGCGAGGAATTCGTGTGGAAGTCGGCATTTGTCGTGCTCCCTGGTGCGATCGTCGAGATACACCGCCGGCGTGCGACAACCGCTCTAAAAATTCTGGTTGAACAGGCGCCGTTCGCGGCGCGGCCGCTTCGACGGCGGCTGGACAGCGGTGAGGCAACAGGTTGTGCCGAAATCCCGACACGACATCAGCACCGAGGGTGTCAGCCGGTCGACGCAGTCGAGGCTATAAACCCGATTCGAGCGCCTGCTGAGTTCCGGAATGGTAATGCTGAGGATCGACACAGCCCAACCGTATTTGGTTACACGGCTGGATTCGAGATCACGAAATGGTGAGCAGCGCCCGGATCTTCAGTGTCGCAGGCGATTTCTGCGCCACGTCCGGATCCCTTCGGCGACGTGGAATCCGACCGTGAGCGACAACGTCAACAGCAGCAGCGCTGCGGGAAATACGGCGTCGGTCACCGAAGTGCTGGAGAGACGCGTTGCTGGGGCCGGTCAATCGTGCGACCGGGCTCTCCACCGCGCGCGCCCTGGACCCGGCCTTGTTCGTCGGACCTGGCCACGAGACTTACCAGGGTCGCCGGTCCGGGTACCCGAATCCGATGCCGAGGGCCAGCGGCACGAGCGCCAGCAGCGAACGCCGTCGTACCGACTGCGCCAGCGCGGCGGCGAGCCAGGCCCGACCGCGCCGGATACGTCAGCCCGGCCACGAACGTCGCGCTCGTCGCCGAAGCCTGATGGACGACGGTGCGAATGAGGCCCGCCCTCCTGAATCCACCGCGCCCAGCACGCCGAACGCCGCGAACATGCTACCCGGTCTGCGCGCGGCCCGAAGCCGAACCGCCGCGCCGCGGGCAGCGACGAGCGTCGTCTGGAAGATCGGCGAACGCGCAGCCAGTACACGAAGTCGATCGACAAGGACCCGCCTGAAGCGAGCGGCCGCCTGCACGCAGCGCCGGGCACGCGGTTCAGCGGGTTGCCGGTGCCGGCGGGCGCCCTGATGCACCGTCTCGGGCGGCCACAGCCACGCCATCATCGGTGGCGACGAGCGTGACCGCCGCCGCCGCCCAGGATCGGCGCCGTGTAGCTGACCTTCGCCAGCACGCCGCTGAGCGCCGGACCGAGGATGAAGCCGAGGCCGAACGCGGCGCCGATCAGGCCGTACGCGCGCGCGCGATCCTTCGGCTCGGTGACGTCGGCGACGTAGGCGCGCGCCGTCGAGATGTTGCCGCCCGACAGGCCGTCGACGATGCGCGCGACGAACAGCATCGCGATGCTGTGCGCCAGCGCCAGCATCACGAAGCTCACGACCGTGCCGGCGCAGGCTGAAGATCAGGATCGGACGGCGGCCGTAGCTGATCGGACCAGATCGCCGAGCGCCGGCGCGCGCGATGAGCTGGCACAGCGAGAACACCGCGAACAGCAGGCCGATCACGAGCGGCGACGCGCCGAACGTCTCGCGCGTAGAACGGCAGCAGCGGAATGATGATGCCCGAAGCCGACGAGGTTGACGAAGATCGTCAGGAAGATGATGAGAAGCGGGCGCGTCACGGCTGTGATCATTCTATACAATCGCCGCACCTGAGATCGCGGCGAGGGATTTCCGCTGGCTGAGGGCGGCTGAAGGCGGGATGAGAATCGCGGACGATCGAGTGGGTCTCGGCGGTGCCCACGAGGACGCCTGCGTTCGACCTGTCAAAGTGCTCCCCGACGGTTTTACGGGTGAGCATGAACTTATGACAAGCCGGCGACCGCGGCCACTGGCCCACCCAGAACACAAACGACCACTTCAGCATCTCGACGCGCGTCGTCGCCGGTTCCTGACGGACCGACAACAGACCGTCGTGCAGTGCATCGCGCACCTCGACACGAAGAGCCGTGATCTCCGTCAATCGACGGCTCGAACCTGTCGGTGGCTACGCTCAGCACGTGTTCGCTCCAGTCCTTCCGTTCGGAATCGAATACCTCGATCCAGACCAAACGTTGCATCGTCGCCAGGCGCGCGCCCGAAGCGCAGCCGGCACTCGGCTACCTGCCATTGCCGTCTACGCTTCCCGACCTCTTTCCCGGCGGCGGCGGTGCCATCGTCGACCGGGGTTTGTCAACAGCCTGGGTCAAACGTGTGCGACGCGAGCGGATCGTGCATCCGCGTCCCGTGCTCGAGCGACATCAGCACGATGTCGGCGGTCACCGGCGCGCGCCGGAACGCTTCCTCGCCGACCGCGTCGCGCGATCGCGTTCATCACCGATCCGTAGCCGGCGCCGACCGGCGGCTCGCCGACGCCGCGCGCGCCGACCGGCGTTTCCGGATCGGCCAGGCCGAGCGCCTCGGTGTGCATCTCGGCCGGGATGTCGAGGATCGTCAGCGGCTTGTTGTGGTAGAAGCGCTTCGCCAGCGCGCACGCCGTACTGCTGGTCGTAGACGCACTTCTGCTGCAGCGCGTGGCCGATGCCCAGGTTGATGCCGCCGAGAATCTGCCCGTGCAGGCTGCGCGGGTTGACGACGGTGCCGACGTCGCGCGACCGCCAGGTAGTCGACCAGGCGCGTCTTGCCGGTTTCGACGTCCACTTCGACTTCCGGCGAACCCGGCGACGAACGAGTAGGTGTCGCCGTCGCGCGGATAGGTGTCCTTGGCGACGCCCATCAAGCCGCAGGCCGGCAAGCGCGGCCGCGCGACTGCTTCGTGACCGCGATGGATGTCGTCCGGCAGTTCGTGGCCGTCGAACTTGCCGCCGAGCTCGATCGCGCGCGCTGCGCGGCCTGCGCGTAGGTCAGGCCGCGCGACGGGTTGTCGCGCCGATACACGCGCTCGTCGCCGAGCGTGTAGTCGTGCGGCGCGCCGCCGAGATCGTTCGCGGCGATCTCCTGCAGCTTCAGCCGCGCATCGACGGCGCCGGCCAGATTCGCCCGCGTCATCGCATGCGTCGTCTGGCTGCCGACCGACATCGCGCGACCACGGCATGTTCTTCGCCGTGCTGCCCCAGTTGACGACGACCTTGTCCCACGGCATCGCGAGCACGTCGGCGGCGACGCGCGCGAGGTCGATGCACGAGTGCGTGCCGAGGTTGCCGACGCCCGACTGCACGTAGAGCTTGCCGTCGGGGCGAATCGTCATCAGGCCGTCGTAGCCGATCGAGCCGGCGCCGTGCGGTCCGACGGCGACGCCGATCCCGCGGACCTTCGATCCCTGCCGCTTGCCGGACCGCGCCTTCCGCTCGTCCCACTTGAACAGCTCGGCGCCGCGATCGAGCGCCTCTTTCACGAACGCGCTCGTGATGTGCGGCGCGCTGGCCGTTCGGCCGCGGCGCGCCGTACAGCGCCTTGCCCTCGGGCGAGTTGATGCGGCGGATCGCGAGCTGATCGAGGCCGAGCTTCTTCGCCGCCTTCGTCACGACCGGCTCCATGATCGCGTTGGCCTGCATCGGACCGGGCGAGCGCTGCTGCGATCGCGGCGGCGTGTTGGTGAGCACCGCCACGCCGCGCCAGCGCATCGCCGAGCGGCTGCCAGATGAGCGACGCGGCGTTGCCGGCGGACCGGTAGTCGCCCATCGGCCCGTATGGCGCCGTTGTCCTCGACGATGAAGAGATCGAGCGCGGTGATGCGGCCGTCCTTGCGCGAAGCCGACCTTGCGCGCGGCCGACCATGCCGGTGCGCGCGCGGCCGATGTAGTGCTCTTCCTCGCGGCTGATCCGCATCATCACCGGCGCGCCGGTCTTCTTCGACAGCAGCGCCGGGATGGCCATCGACACGGCGCCGCCGCCTTTGCTGCCGAAGCCGCCGCCGCAGTATTCGCTGATCAGCACGATGTTCGGCGGCGTCGATGCCGAGCCAGTTGGCGAGCGGATCGACGCGTCCGGATCGACGCTCTGCGTCGACCCGTGGAGAAACAGCTTGCCGTTCTGCCAGTAGGCCATCGCGCTGCGCGTTTCCATCGGCTGATGGCCGGTGGACTGCACGACGAACGTTTCGTCGACGATCGACCGCGGCGTTCTTGAAGCCGGCGTCGAGATCGCCGCACGACCACTCGTCCGGCGCCTTGCCCATCGGCAGGCGCGCCGTCGGCGCGTTGGCGAAATCCGCGTCGGTCCACTTCAGCGTCTCGACTGCTTCTGGGCGCGCGCCGGCGGCGTGGCGTCCGCCGCGCGCCCGGCGCGGCGTGCCGGCGTCGGACCCAGACGTTGCCTTCGAGGCGCGCGTTGGCGCCGGTCGGGCCGCAGGCTCTCGACCGGATCGACGACGAACGGCAGCGGCTCGAGATCGAGCGTCGATGCGCTCGATCGCCTCCGCGGCGGTCGCTTCGTCGACGGCGGCGACGGCGAGAATCGGTTCGCCCTGGTAGAGCGGCTCGTTGGTCAGCGCGCGCTCGGCGCCGCGCAGATCCGGCAGATCGTCGGCGCGTCAGAATCGCCTTGACGCCGGGCATCGCCAGCGCCGCGCGCGTATCGACGCCGCTGTGACGCGCGCGATGCGGCATCGGGCTGAGCAGCAGCTTGGCGAAGAGCATGCCGTCGGCGCGATAGTCCTCGGCGTATTTCGCGCGGCCCGGTGACCTTGGCGACGAGATCGGGCGGCGTGTAGTTCTGGCCGACGAGCTTCTGGTCGGACATCGGTTTTCCTCAGATCCGCCAAAATTATCGTCGTTTCGGCGAGGGGTGCCGGAGTCAGTGCCGGAGTCGGTGCCGGAGTCAGTGCCAGAGTCGGTGCCGGAGTCGGTGCCAGGAGCCAGTGCCATAGAGTCGGTGCCGGGTCGGTGCCCGAGTCGGTGCCGGAGTCAGTGCCGGAGTCGGTGCCGGGTCGGTCTCGCGGTCGGTGCCGGAGTTTATGGACGGCTCGCTGGCTCAATACCTGCCGGAGAGCGCGGAAATCTCCGACGAGACCGGCGACATCGCGTCGTAGTAGCCGATGAACCGGCGCGCTCCGCGGCGTCGTATTGCCTCAGGTTGGCGCCCACCGGAAGCCGATCGACTGAAAGCGCAATTCGACCTCGACCGCAGCGGACCGTCGGCGCCTGCGACGTCGACGGAGTAGCGCACGCGGTCCGCCGTCCTCGAGTCTGCGTCTGCGCTGTGCCTCCGACCTGTTGATTCGGCTCGGCCGCCACGTGCGGCACGAAGGCGGATTTGTCCCCCGGTGCCGCCGCGGTCAGGAGACCGGTCGGCCACTGCGCCGCGATCGCCATCACCGACTCGTAGATCTGCACCTGGCGGGCTCGCGCACGGCGTAGTGCGGCTCGAATCTCGCCGGATCGATGTCGTTGTCGTTTCCTCGATCGAGCCGTTCGGGTTCAGCGCCCGATCGAAGAGCGCACCTGGCCGATCCCGAATCGTGACGTGCAGCCACGCGCGGCGCGGATATCCGGTCGGCGGCTTGCCGGTCAGATTCCGGACAGGACATCATTCAGCCTCCCGATCGATCTCGCCGCGCTCAGGGTCACGGCGGCGCTCGCGGTCTGCAGATTCTGCACGGCCTGGCGCACCGCCGTCGAGCTCTGCCGGCAGCGCGCGACCGCCAGCTCGGCGCGATAACGGTTCGGCATGCGCAGTATGAACGTTGCCGCCGACGAACCCGTGGCGTGGGCCGGCGCGCGTAGCACGGGGGAGATCGGCGTCTCCTCCCGACCGCCGGCATGTGACACGACTGGCAGCGCGATGTTCCCGTGCAGGCGCTGCGGCGCCATTCGAGAGCAATACGTAACTT